>Ga0118677_10000020_pt1 | contig 277519 bp, 182 predicted proteins | sample AliMusrvi5mmetaG_FD_86154 | JGI IMG/M metagenome (GOLD analysis project Ga0118677, IMG submission 86154) | reverse complement strand
ATAGCTTTATAGATTATGTACAACATTGAGCTTCGAGCTCGTTAGCACTATAAAGTTAAGGCGCTGTGGTCTCTGATTTTTATGCGGTGCGTGTATGAATCACAATTATTATGTAAGTTTGAATACTGTTGCGTGTAGCTGATTACTTTACATCCCATGAAAAAGCTATCCATATTCATCATTGCACTTTTCCTCGCCAACACCATAACGGCTCAATGGTTATTACAGAATCCTTTACCACAGCTTCAAGATTTACATTCAGTTATGTTTCCCAGTCCCAGCGTTGGATATGCTGTTGGTAATTGGGGAACCATTATTAAAACAACGAATGGAGGCACAAATTGGACAGTTTTGTCAAGTGGTACAGGAATGGGTTTTCTTTCAGTATACTTTCCCGATCCCGATACTGGATATGTAGTGGGTATTAGTGGAACCATCTTAAAAACGACCAATGGGGGCACAAACTGGACTATTTTGTCAAGCGGAACAACTAATATATTATACTCAATTTACTTTACTGATGCATATACTGGATATGTGTCGGGAGCATTGGGAACCATCTTAAAAACAACCAATGGGGGTGTAAACTGGACTACATTGTCAATTGGAACAACAAAATATTTATACTCAGTTCACTTTACGGATGCCAATACAGGATATGTGGCGGGCGAAGGGGGTACAATATTAAAAACGACCAATGGGGGCACAAACTGGACTACATTGTCAAGCGGAACAACAACTTTTTTACGCTCAGTTGCCTTTACCGATGCCAATACGGGATATGTGGCGGGTGATTATGGAATCATCATAAAAACAACAAATTGCGGCACAAACTGGTCTCCTTTATCAACTGGAACAACAAATGATTTTTGTTCAATTGACTTTCCCGATGCCAGTACAGGATATGCGTTGGGTTCCGATAATTTCACTGGTTATGGAAGTATCACAAAAACCACCAACGGCGGCACAAACTGGGTTACTTTGCCAATTGGGACAGCAATTCCTATATTAGCAATCTACTTTACCGATACGAATACAGGGTATGGGGTGGGTTGGAGTGGAATCATCTTACAAACAACGAATGGAGGAACAAACTGGACTTCATTATCAAACGGAATAACGCAAAGGCTACGATCAGTTTACTTTACCGATGCCGATACGGGATATTCGGTTGGTGACTGGGGCACCATCTTAAAAACTACCAATGGTGGCACAACCTGGAACGATGTTTTGTCAAGCAATACAATAACTTATTGGAACTCTGTCTTCTTTACCGATGCAAATACGGGATATGTGGCTGGACTGGGACTCATAATAAGAACAACGAATGGTGGTACAAGCTGGGATACTGTGTTTAGTGGAATAGCAAATTGGTTAGGATCGGTTTACTTTACAGATGCCAATACGGGATACGTGGTTGGTGATGGTGGAATCATCTTAAAAACCACCAATGGCGGCACAACCTGGATTGTCCTGTCAAATGGAACAACAAATTTGTGGAGCTCAGTCTTCTTTACCGATGCCAACACTGGATATGTGGTAGGTTACAATACTATTAACAGTCACGAAATGATCATAAAAACAACTAATGGGGGCACAAATTGGGATACGTTATCAAATGGAACAAAAGGTAGTTTGTTTTCGGTTTACTTTACCGATGCCAATACTGGATATGTGGCAGGTGATTCTGGAACTATATTAAAAACAACGAATGGCGGTACAAACTGGACTGCATTGTCAAGTGGAACAACAAAAGATTTATACTCAGTCTTTTTTCCCGATGCAAATACGGGATATGCGGTCGGTAGTTCGGGAACAATCATAAAAACAACGAATGGAGGAGCAAATTGGGCTGTGTTATCCAGTGGAACACAGAAAGATTTGTCATCAGTTTACTTTACCGATGCCCTTACGGGATATACGGTTGGTGCTGGTGGAACCATCTTAGCAACCATTGATGGCGGGGGTTTGGTAGGGGTAAATGAAAATAAACCTGTTTCAAATAGGCTAAAACTTTATCCGAATCCTACTTTTAGTGACCTTTCTGTTAAAACTGTTGAAAAAGGCAATCTCTTTCTCTTTGATTTCAATGGCGTACTTCTTCTGCAACGGGAAATTACAGAACCCACCACAACAATTGATATCAACACCCTTCCGTGCGGAATCTATTTGGTGAAGCTGGTCAGTTTGAAGAACGTACAGGTCGGTAAATTCATCAAACAATAAAAGACTCAATAAAAGCAACTATTTCAGCGATATCTCTGATCAGTTCGAAGTTATATATTTGAATACTCCCCGCTACTCAGAAAGTCAGACAATTGTCTGACTTTTTTTGACCTTCGTTTACCGGGGTAAGAATAAATTCTATGAAACCCCTGGTTGACGCCTTGCTCATCCTCCTTGAAAACTCTAAACTTCACACGCACCATCGCGGCTTCAATCGTTGCCGTATAGCGATTATCCACAACACTTTGTGTCCTATGGTCGCTTACAAGTGATATCAGTCCGGCAGCTCCATAATCCGCCCTGTGCCTGCTCTCACAGGTGCTCCTCAGTTCATTACACTTGCCCTCTTCTATTCCTGCCAACCGCCTGACATGAGTAAATCCTTTGGGTATAAAAATGGCCATATGTTCGTTATCGTGCCGTGATGACGTGGTCCATAAAAATCGGCTGAAAGTGGTCACTGATGGTGGCTGTCCACTTAAACAGGTGGCATCTGTTAACTACTTATTCTTGTAAGCCCCCCATAGTTTCACCACCAACCCGGCCTCGGTCCCCACATCCTTGTCTTTCAGCATCGCATTGGCTTTGGCGATGAAAGCAGTGTCGATGTTGCCGGGTTGATCGCAATTAAGGAGGATGAGGCAGGCGAGGGAAGCAAGGAAATCCTCTTTGCCGGATTCTGACAGGGTCCGGGAGGAGAAGGCGGCGAGACACTCACGAAGCTCTTTGTCGGCTTGCGTGACTGACTTTGTGCCGGGTGTGGCGGTCTGGAGGATCACGACATAGGCGGGCTTCATCACGGGTAGCATCCGCGGCTCAGAACGGGGAATGAAGTACAGGATTTTACCCTCTTTGAAGGTGACGCAGGGGGATTGCTTCGGCTGGGTGCAGGCCAGCAGGGGGAGCAGCGAAAAAAAGACCAGAAATCTTATCATACGGTTGTATTTCAAACGATGGGGTTGAAAATAGAATCTGTTGGATTCGTAATCTTTTTGCTTTGTCACTTAGTTCCTCGTGATGACCATCTTCGCAACGAAATCAGACATCATTTTATCACCACCAGTTTCTCCCTCGCCACCGGCACTGCCCCTCTCCCCGCCGCAACCACATACACTCCCGCCGCGAGGCGCGAAACATCCATCCGTGCCTCCTTCCGGAACAACATGCTCTTCACCTTCTTCCCGAAGAGATCGTACACCGCCAGTTCCGTCATTTTATCTTTCTCTGTATCCCCCGAAACGATGATTCTCACCGCATCCCTGGCCGGGTTGGGGAAGATCCTCAGCTCCATGGCCCGTTCCCTCCACTTTGCCTCCCCGAAACCGGTGATCAGGTCGCAATTGCAGGCGATCGTGTCGGTCGGTATGGGTACGGGGCATAAGCTGTCGTAAATGAACGGGTAAGTATAAATTGAATCATAGCCGAGTTCCTGGTTGACTTTGATAAGGTAGCCGTCGGTGTGCGAAATGGAATCATAGTCGTAGGGGGCATATCCGCTTACCAGGTACTTATTATCAAACGTTGCAGCAATACATTTGGGATAGGGAGCACCATGGTCATTCTGGATGAATTTCAGAATGACTCCGGAGGTATCAGTCTTAAAGAGCCCGATCTTTGGAAAAACGTTATTGTTGGGAGCGACACGGCCAACAATGATAAGGTTATCTGGCCCGCAGTTTTTAATTCCGGACAGCCAATCCACCAATGTGTCAGGGTGCAGTGTTTTTTCGAGCGTTAATTGTCCTGTTTGCGAGCTTTTGCAGAAATAGGGAGCATATTCCGGATAACCTGAATAGTTGTAACCCACGGAGTAATAGGAACCCGATTTTTCCGTACTTGATATGATTGACCCCACATGGTTATTAGCGGTATCTGAAGGCCGGTGCCATTGCTCATTTCCAAGGCTGTCGGTTTTGACGAATAGGTGCTGAAGCAGTGTAATGTTTTGATTGGGAGGCGGCATTCTGTAATAGCAAAACCCTGTAAAAAACATCCCGTTATCGCTTGTTAATATGAAATCTCCAAGACCGGCATTGGTGAGGTCTGAATTGCCATAACCAGGCACCAGCTGTACAACGGACAATTCATTTCCATCTGTGTCGAATTTCCGGATCTGGTTGCCTTCATGAAAATCGTTGGAGGCATAATTCGTAAGCACCAGGTATTTATCATTTTTAACTATGACCATCCTGCTGTAATTCATGCCCGGGTAATTAAGCGTTTTGCACCAGAGTTTTTGCCCGCATGCATTCAATTTCATGATGAATGGGTCTCCCTCGGCATCAAACTGTTTTGTCTCACCGACAATGATAATATTTCCATTATTATCTTCATCAACGGAGTATGGAAAGAATTTATAAGATGAATCAAAGAAGGTTTTGGACCAAAGAACATTTCCATTGATATCGCATTTAATCAGTACACCATACTCAAACTCCTGTAAATTCCAAATACATAAATTTATAAGGATGCCGTTGTCATATGAGTTTTTAACGAATTCGATCGTTTCGCCTCTGTTTTGAAGGCCATAGTATCTTTCCCAGCCAATACCCTGGGTCATTCCTGAAGTAAAGATCAGGAATGAGAAAATAAGTAATCCTGTGATCCGCTTTATCATCGCTGAGGAAGATAAGGTTACAAGGGCAAATAGGAGGTAATAATACAAAGATAATTGATAATTCACAATGATAACATTTCATATTCATTCACGATGCCCTCCATCACAATGGATGCCAGCATCATTCACGGCGGGGTTTGTCTGGTGAAGCGGGCCGGGGTGAAGGGCGTGCAGTTCGGGAAGTCAGCAAATTTTGCCGACTTTCTTCGATTATGAACGCGAAGATGTAGGGAGGGAAGTATCCTAAAAAGCGGGCTACAGGTATCATCCTTGCCGGTTACCGGGGAAAACAAGGAAACCTATTGTTTCGCGATCAGGTAACTGTATGATTGTAAAACAAGCTGGGTGTTCATCCTGATGCTGTCGCCTGTCAGAGCATTGGTCCAGGTTGTATTCTGAAGCTGAAGCGGCAATGCAAAATTGACGACATGGTTCCTCAGGTTGGCAACAACCAGCACCTTCTCCCCCGCCAATTCTTTGGTAAATGTGCAGATATCCGCATCGCCGAGAGAGGATAGCTGACCCCGGCGCAAGGCGGCACTACTGCTTCTGAAAAGCAGGATCTTTTTATATTCAGCCATGATGTCGGGGTTCAGGGTCCAGTTAATTTTTGCTCCGGTAAACGGAAACACGATCCTGTAAGGCGTTCCGACCTCCTGCCCGTTGTAGACCATGGGCACTCCTTTCATGCAGGCGGTTACCACGAAAGCCGCCATGGAGCCAGTCCTGCCACCGAACAACTCGAGCGGCGTACCATCAGAACCATTCACATCGTGGTTGGAGGTGTAGCGTACAACCTGTTGCCCATCGGATGCATTGGCGTATTCGGTGATATTCATGTTGTTGATCTGCAGGGCAGAGACATTGCTGCTGTAGATGGACTTCAGCAGCCCGTAATAGCCGAAGCCAAAGTTGTAGTCAAATCCTGCCAGGAAGTTGGCACTGCGGCTGCCTTCGGCAAGGATCAGCAGCTTGTGGGTTGAAATATGCCGGAGGGTATCGATCGCCTGTGTCCAGAAATCAAGCGGCGGGCCGTCGGCATAGTCACAACGGAAACCATCCACATTGGCTGCAAGTACCCAATACTTCATATCCCAGATCATTTTCAGGCGCATGGCCGCCTTGGTAAAATCAAGTTGTGCAACGTCGTTCCAACCCTTGCCCGGCGGACTGACAACATTTCCCGAACCATCCTGCAGGTACCAGTCCTTGTGGCTGGTGATCCAGCCATTGTCCCAGGAGGTATGATTTGCAACCCAGTCAATGATGACCGACATATTCCTGCCGTGAGCTCCATCGACAAGGCTGCGCAGGTCGGCAAGGGTGCCGAATTCAGTATTCACGGCAGTATAATCTTTCACGCAGTAGGGTGAATTTACCGTCTTCACCTTACCCACCGGGTAGATCGGCATAAGGTAAATCACATTCACCCCCAGCGCCTTGATTGAATCAAGCCGGGCAATAACTCCTTGAAAGTTAGCCTGTGAGCTGAAAGCCCGCATGTTTACCTGGTAAATGACCGCATCCTGCCGGTCGGGGACATCGCCGAACGGCGTGCCATATTGCGAAGGGGTTGTATCGGTAACGGCCGGGGTAACCGGCACAACGACCGTAGTTGCCTGCTTCTTGCTGCAGGCCAGCAGGAACAGCAGGATCAGGAGAAAAAATAAATTTCTTTTCAAGGGGATAGAATTGAATATGATGGCAAAGGTACCATAAAAACCTGGCCCTGCTGGCATGAATACTGGCCAGCCCCGGCGACCTTTTCCAAAGTGCGGTACTCAAATCAATGAATGGAATGGTTCAAAGGGTAGGAAGTACAATATTTTCGGGCTTGTTTAACACAATTTACCAAATTTCTCCCCGCTGCAGGGTTTTTTTACGGAAGTCTGGCTAAAAAAACACCTGTCAAAGTAAATATAAACCATTTACAGGCTGACCTTTGGGGAGAAAAAAGATTGAATATGCCGTCTTACTGCTTTACAGACCTCCCTGCCCGGACACCGTTATCCCAAATCACCTTCACAAAACAAACACCGCCGGGACGCGAGGCTGATGTCAATCCAGGTTTTGGAGCCGGTGATCTGACTATCCATTCTTTCACCTCCTTCACCATTCACAATTTCCACAATGCCTTTACCGGGCAGGAAGAGACCTTTGAAGGGAAAGAAGGAAGTGAAAAGCGGAATTGTAGTGTGGAATTATAGCGTCAATGTGTTTCATTGCCCTTATTGCTGTGAGGATTCGAAGCAGGTGTGTTCACAGGCCTCCGTATCCCAGTTCGTTACTGCCTGCATCCGGGTGCTGCATAATATCACTAACAGTCAAAGAGCAATCGCTAATTTTATGATATTATTTAAAGATCCTTAATGATGTTTTTGCGTTTTTCCGCATCCGCCCGTTTTGCGAAATCGGTGGAGGTGTACCTGATTTCGATACAAAGTTCATCATTAATGCTATAGAGAAACAGGGTGATATCGGTGGTAGCGGTCTTCCATTTGGTTTCCAGGTTCAGGTTGTCGGAAATCAGGTTGGAGGCCCATTTGTCCTGGGAAATAACTTTTCCGTTAATGGTAAAGGCCGATTTGCTTTTCGGCTGTCCATACTTGCCGGTCAGCAATTCCTGCAACATCTGAAAATTATCCACATAGATCTCCGGGGTTTTGCTATTGAGCGTTACCAGGTAAAAAGCCTGGTATAACTGGTTGGTGGAAGAAAAATCATAAATGATCTTTGCCTCCAGATTGCTTAACTTTCCGTTATAAACCAGGCTGTTGTTTTTCGAATAAAGCAAGTTGGCCGTTTCACCATTTTTTACCGTGGCTGTATCAACGCCCCAGGTGAATGTTCTGAAATCAAACCGTTGTGCCATGATCTGCTGGCCCGCCAGAAAAAGTAAAACCGTTGTAATGAAGGATCCTGCTCTCATAATGCTGGGTTTTAAGGTTAATAATAATTCTTAGTTACGGGTGTCCACGAAAAGATTCATCCGTGATTTTCAATGTTCACTGAAAATCCTTATATTAGTGACTCGCTTTTGATAACGACGCCAAAAAACAAATATTATGAAAAGAAAACTCCTCCTTTTCATCATTTTTTGTCACACTGTTGCCATGGTCGCCGCACAATGGCAATGTCTCAATCCGACACCGACAGGCAATTCCCTGTATTCATGTGTCTTCCCGGATTCGCACCACGGGTATGCAGCAGGTGCATGCGGCACCATCCTGAAAACCGTGAACGGTGGTTCCTCCTGGACCCGGCAACCATCGGGAACGTCAACCACGTTATGCCAGGTTTGTTTCCCCGATTCGTCGCATGGTTTTGCCGTTGGTTATGAAGGGACCATTCTGAAAACCGCTGACGGCGGGAAATCATGGTCACGATATCCGGTAGCCTTCCGCGACAGTTTGTTTTCAGTTTGTTTTATTGATATCCATAACGGGTATGCCGCCGGAACAGGGGGAACGATCATGAAGACAACCGACGGGGGAACCACCTGGCTTCGGCAGTCGTCCGGCATCAACAATACGCTGCTTTCGCTCTGCTTTACCAGCCGCGATACCGGTATTGCCGTTGGCTATTACGGAACCGTGCTGAAAACGACTAATGGAGGTGTCACCTGGAATAATCACTCCTTCGGTGGCCCCTATCATCTTAATTCAGCCTGCTTTACCAGTCGCGACACGGGTTATGTGGTGATTGAGGGCGGCATCCTGAAGACAACCGACGGGGCACTCACCTGGAACTATCTGCCTGTAACCTGCTTTGTAAATACCCTGTTTTTTACAGGCCGGAATACCGGATATGCCGCAGGATGGCACGGTAACATCCTGAAAACGAACGACGAGGGTCTTACATGGACCAGTCAGCCAACGGGTACGCTTCAGTATATCCGGAGTATTGTTTTCATGGATGATACGACAGGAATTGCCGTTGGTGACCTTGGCATCGTATTGAAAACAACCAATGGAGGAACCACCTGGAACATCATCACGTCCGGGTTCACCGACCTGCTAAAATCCATCCGGTTCCTGGATCCGGATGCCGGCTTTATGGCAGGAAACCAGGGCATCATCCATAAAACGACCGATGGCGGGACAACCTGGATTTCCCTGAAGCCTGCCTTCACAGCCGACCTGTATGCATTATATTTCCGTGATCTCCAGACAGGTTTTGTCGCAGGCAACCAGGGTATCCTGAAAACCACCGATGGCGGGATTACATGGCAATCCGTGGCTTCAACCGCTTCCGCTTTCCTTTGGGCACTTTGTTTTCCCGATGCCGCCACCGGCTATAGTGTCGGCCTTGACGGGGTTATCATGAAAACCACCGATGGCGGGACGACCTGGAATAACCAGTTGTCAGGGTCAACCGCGTTGCTTACCGCTGTCAGTTTTCCCGATGTGAACAATGGCATCATTGTGGGAAGTAACGGTACCATTCTTAAAACAACCAATGGAGGGGCAGCCTGGCACAAAATAAATTCAGGAACCTCCGAAGCCCTGAGATCCGTTTTTTTTCCTGATGCAAATACCGGCTATATTGCCGGCGACAACGGGGTTATCCTGAAAACAACAGATTCCGGAACATCCTGGACAACATTGACATCGGGCACCAGCACCCGGTTGTATGCTGCCTGTTTTACCGATACGCTGACAGGTTATATCGTTGGCGATGCGGGGATTATTCTTAAAACAGAGGATGGAGGATCCACGTGGAATCAGCAGCTTTCCGGCACTTCATCTCCGCTGTTCAGTGTCTATTTTACAGGTGCGGGCACGGGATATGCCGCGGGAGATGCAGGAATAATTTTAAAAACCACCAATGGCGGGGTATGGGTCCCTGAGAAACACAACACCGGCCGGTTAACAATTTACCCCAACCCTACCCGCGATTTTATCAGGATTGCCCCAATCCATGAATTTCAGGGCACCTGTACCGTGATCATCTATGGTCTCGACGGCCGGGAAATGATTATGCTGAAGTCACATAGCACCGGCAATCTGATCGATGTGCGCTCCTTGCCGCCCGGGCTCTATTTGGTCATTATGAATAACGGCAGTGGCATTGTCGCGGGAAAATTAAGCAGGTACTGACCCTCCTGTTAACCCTGTTTTTTCGCAGGGTTAAGAATGTCATTCATCGCGCTGATGTTTCTTTGATTCAGGATATCCCGGGCCGACGGGGTATAGAGAAAGTCGATCCTCTCCCTGTAGCGCTCAACGATCCTGCCCCTGACCATCTTCAGGGTTGAGTTCAGCAGGTGGTTTTCCTCCGTAAAGCGGCTATCCAGAATCCCGATGGCAGCCGGCAGCCATCGTTGGGGAAACCGGTCGGCAAACCGTCCGCCTTTGCGGTATTCTTTCAGCTCCTGGTCAATTTTCCGTAATGCCTCCTGCCGGCCCTCAGCCGATAACGGATCAAGCCCGAGACGGGACAGATATTCCCTGACCTTGTCAGCAGCCGGAACAAGCAGTATCACCGTAATGGGATCCTGGTTATTATACAGCATGCACTGGTCAATAAATTCAGATTCCCCGCAGAACGACTCTTCCATCCCTTCGGGACTGAATTTTTCCCCATCGTTGGCAATCAGCAAACTCTTATAGCGTCCCAGCACATACAGGAAGCCGTCTGTATCGAGATAACCCAGGTCACCTGTATAAAGCCAGCCATCGCGGATGGTGGCGCGGGTGGCCTCTTCATTTTTCCAGTAACCCTTCATCACGTTGGCTCCCTTCACCACGATCTCTCCATGGCTGCCAGCCGGCAGGATTTCTCCCTGTTCGTCACAGATCTTCAACTCAAGGTCCCCGGCGATAGCACCCGACGAGCCGAGTTTATGACGAAGCGCCGTGTTGGACGAAATAATGGGGGATGCCTCCGTCAACCCGTATCCCTGGAACATCGGGATCCCCAGGGCATAAAAGAAACGCTGAAACTCGATATCCAGGAGCGCTCCGCCACCAACGAAAAATTCAAGCTGCCCGCCAAAATGATTCCTGACTTTCCTGAAAAAGAAACCGGCAAACAAGCTCAGCAAGGGCTTTACAATCCATGATCCGCCCTTCCCGCGGGTAAGGCCATCCCGGTTATACCAGTATGACATTTTCATGGCCAGATGAAACAGCCTGGCCATCAAATATCCCCGCTGGCCGATCCCCTTCTCTATATTCTTTTTAAAATTATCGGCGAGAGCCGGCACACTCAGCAAAATCTGCGGCCTGATTTCACGGATATTCCCGGGCAGGTTCCGCAGGCCTTCCTGGGGCGATTTACCCCACTGTACCGATGCGACTGAAGCTCCTTTACCCATGAAACAATAGATCCCCGCCGTGTGGGCAAACGCATGATCCCATGGAAGGATCAGCAGGGTACAATAATTTTCCTGGATATCCATCAGCGAATATCCCTGGTACACATTGCTGATGTAATTCCCATGGGTCAGCATGATCCCTTTTGGATCGGCCGTGGTTCCGGAGGTATAGCAGATGTTGGCTACGTCGTTGTGGCTAACTGCCCTCCACCTTGCTTCAAAAATACCGGCATGTGTTTCAAGGAACTCCCGGCCGGCATCCAGCACCTGGTCAAACAACATCTCCTGCCCTCCCCCTGCGGCGGGCGGATCGAGCAAAACAATCCATTCAAGCTGTGCCATCCCCTCCCTGATACTGCTGATCTTGGGCGCCTGCTGACCTGAGACAATGACCATCCTGACCCCCGCGTGGCTTATCCTGAACTTAAGTTCTTCTGGTTCAGTAAGTTTAACCGATATAGGCACATTAATGGCTCCGGCAAACAACACGCCCAGCTCGCTGATCACCCACGCATTACGGCCTTCGGAAATGAGCGCCACCCGGTCGCCCGGCTGAATGCCCAGGGAAATCAGCCCGGCTGCAAACCGGTACACCAGCACACGGGTTTCCCGGTAGGTCAGCCCGGTATATTGCCCGCCCGTTTTCTCCCTTAGATAAATGTTGTCGGGAAACCGGTCGCAGCTCTTTTCGAAAAAGGACGGGATGGTCTCCATCGCAGGCAATACCCTGATTTTGTCAGTAACAGCAGTCATTTGTATGTCAGCAAAAGCCGGCCTTTTAAGGTCGCTTGTCAAAGTTAGCTAATTTCCGGCCCGGTAGTTTCAGTTTCGGTCAAAAAAATGGCGGGATCCTCATACTGGTTCCGCCTCCGGAGCGAAATCATATGGTTTGGCGGGGATAGCTGCAGGGATAGCTCCCGGCAAGGACAAGGATAGAACAATTGGTGATATGGACAAACTGTATTTTTTTTCAACGGGTGAACATCTTGAGAATATTGTAACTATCTTTGAGTTTGCTGTATATTTTGTCAGTTTTATGGTAACAGATCCCTATAGTCAATGCATTTAAAATCAAACACAATTCTCACAATGATATACACAATGTTCACAATGGGATTCTTTGTGACCATTGTGCCTTCTTAGTGCCATGGTGGTTATTTTTTTTTGGTTTTTGAAAATCGACCACTCTCTTCATCCTTCAGGATTAATTATGTCAATTGTTCAATGACTATCAATTCTTTACAACGAAAATCAGAATTTTGTTATCCATTCAAATACGCATTGCCATGCCGCACGAAGTTTCTTCCAAAGCAAAACGATACACTATCCTGCTGGCAATCCTGCTGACTGCAAGCCTCTGTGCAAATGGCCAGTGGAGTTGGGTTAACCCCCTGCCCCAGGGGAACACCATCCATCAGGTAAAATTCATCGGGGCAAATAAGGCCATTGCCGTGGGCGACTGCGGCACCATCTTAAAAACAACCGACGACGGGTATACCTGGAGCCGCATGGAAAGCGGCACCCAGGAAGGTCTGAACCGTGTTTTCTTCATGGACTCATCGACCGGCTATGCCATTTCGAACGGATCGTCAGGGCTCTATAAAACTACCGATGGCGGGTCGACCTGGTCGCCGGACCATTTTTTCGACACTTTTAACATGTTTGATGTATGGTTCACAAGCCCAACGCATGGCATAGCCGTTGGCGAGGAAGCCGTTTTTGTCACCAACGACGGCGGGGTCACCTGGCTTTGGAAACCACCCTATACCTGGAATTATTCGGTATGGTTTACCGGGCCCACCACCGCGGTCATGGCAAGCGATGGCTATATGTATAAAAGCTACAACGGCGGAAATTCCTGGACCATCAAACACATTGGCGTAAATGCGTGGCTTGGGTCCCTCTTCTTTATGGATGCATCTATCGGTTTACATGTGGGCCGCAGCGGCGAGATCTTGCGGACGGCCGACGCCGGCGAAACCTGGGATAATATCGGCTCGGGTACCCTGAATAACCTGTCGGCAGCCTATATCAGCCCATCCGGGACCGGTTTTATTGTCGGCGATTCCGGCACCATGCTCAAAACGACCGATGCAGGGGTTTCATGGACACCCCTCCCATCCATCATCGGATATAACCTGAAAACCATTGCCTTTGAAGATTCACATCATGGCATTATCATGGGCGACCGGGGAATTCTGCTGATGACCATCGATGGCGGGATCACCTGGATGATGATGTCATCCTGTATCAGCAGCAAAACCCTCCATGCGGTCTGTTTTTCCGATTCCAACACAGGTTTTATCGCCGGTGACAGTGCAACCCTGCTGAAATCGTCCAATGGAGGCGATTTGTGGCAACCGTTGGCCCTTGCTGCAAATACCGACCTGATGTCAGTTTGTTTTACCGCTCCCCAAACAGGATATGTTGCCGGCACCCATGGGCTGGCATTTAAAACGGTTGATGGAGGTACCTCCTGGAATCCTCTTCCAACCGGCGTAACCGGTGATCTCCATGGTCTTTCCTTCCCGGATATCACGACAGGCTATGCCGTAGCTTTTCAGGCCAATTGGGATACCACCTACCTGATCAAAACCTCCGATGCCGGCACCTCATGGACCACCAAAAATATTCCCGGATTTTTTGTCCAGGCAGTTACCTTTACCAGTGCCGACACTGGGTATGCGGCCTGCAACGAGGGGAAGATCCTGAAAACAACCGACGGGGGAAACTCCTGGAGCCTCCAATGCACGGTGCCGGGCATCTATGCCCTCCTCAGCCTCAGTTTCCCAACCAAAAACAGGGGGTTCGCCTGCGGTTACGGCGCCATCTGCAAAACAACCGATGCTGGGCTGCACTGGGATGTCCCGTACTATGGCCCCCTTTTGTTCACCCATATCCTGTTTTCGGACCCGATGAACGGCTATGCCCTGGGGTTTGACCCGGCCATCCTGTTCAAAACGACCGACGGAGGGGCTACCTGGAGCGAAAAGCAGGTAGATCGAACCTGTTACCCGTTGAACGATCTCGCTTTCAGGGATGCGCAATCGGGCATCATGGTCGGGAGCCATGGCGTGATCTTAAAGACCGGCAACAGCGGGGGGATCATTTCGGGATTAACTACTGCTGTCACCGGACCGGATAAGGACATCCGTCTTTATCCAAATCCCTGCAGCAGCTACTTCCGGGTTCAATTCCCGGAAATTGAAAATTCAGTTAAAATTCAGGTTTATTCCATGCTTGGGAGAGAAATGTTTTCAGGAAACTATGCCCGGACCAGTCAGCTAACCATTGCGCTTCCCTTCATACCTCAAGGCACCTGCCTTGTCAGGATCACGACAGCTTCATCGGCGGTGGTGAAAAAACTGTTGATCAGCAGATAATTGCATTCCCGCACGGGTTACTCCACCTCCAGGATCAATCCCTTCAGGTACTCCCCTTCGGGATGGAAGATACTGATCGGGTGGTCGGGACCCTGTGAAAGCTGGTGAAGGATCTTTACCTTTTTACCCGACTCAATGGCCGCTGCCTGGATGGCTGAACGGAACATCTCGCGGTTGATCGCCTGTGAACAGGAGAAGGAAAAGAGGATTCCTCCCCTGTTCAGCCGCTTCATTGCCTGGGCATTGATATAGATATAGGCTTGCAGCGCATTATGGGAGATGTTATGATGTTTGGCAAAAGCCGGCGGGTCGAGGATGATCATGTCGTAACACTCTGTGGTCTGCGTGAGAAAGCGTTTAACATCGGCGACCTCTTCGGTATGCGACGATTCCGCGATATCGTTCAGCTTCATATTTTCCTTTGTCCAGCCAATGGCCTGCTGGGAGCTATCGACCGAATGCACCAGCGTGGCACCTCCTTTGATCGCATAGACCGAAAATGCACCCGAATAGCAGAAGGCATTCAGCACCTTTCGCCCTTTGCCATAGAACTGGGCGAACATCCTGTTTCCGCGCTGATCAAGGAAAAAGCCCGTCTTCTGTCCCTTCTCGATATCAACGATGAACTTGTGCCCGGTTTCAGTGATCGTGACCGGGGCGATCTCGCCGTGCAGGATTTCATCACGTGTAGCCTGAAGGGCATTATGAAATGTTTCACTGCTTTTGTCATAGACCGTCTTCAGGGATTCGCCAAAGATCTCTTTCAAGGCGACGGATATCTCATGCCTGGCCTGGTACATGCCGGCAGTATGGGTTTGTATGACGGCAACACCGTTATAATAATCGATGATAAGTCCCGGGAAACCATCCCCTTCCATATTGACAAGCCGGAAGGCATTGATGGAACCATCCATCATCAAGCCCAGCTTTTTCCTCAATTCCAGCGCTTTGGAAAGTCGTTCTTTCCAGAACTCCGGGTCTATGACAACCTGGCTGAAGGAGAACACCTTCACGGCAATGGAGCCCTTGCAATAATGACCCGTTGCCAGGTATGCCTGATCATAGGAGAATACCTCAACAATGTCTCCCTCCTTTGGTTCTGATTTCAGGAATGTGAGTGCCCCGGAGAAGATCCACGGATGAAAGCGAAGCACAGCAGCCTCTTTGCCTGGTTTAAGGATGATTTTAGGATATTGGGACATAAGAAACAGGGAGTTAGGGAACCGGGTTAAAACAGGCAAAGATACCGTTTTAATGTTAACCAGGCTGCGGTTATCTGATTGTTACGACCTGCAACGCCCAAATTCAGGGACTAGACAGTCACCAGACGGTTGACCAACCGAAAGGGATCCAAACCAGATCCGAACCAGACTTAGAGGGGACTTAGACAAGACTTAGACAAGACTTAGACAAGACTTAGAGGAACCTTTGAGAGAGATGAACCTGGTAACCGCGGAGATCTTTTAACAGATGATTTACCAGGCGAATTTACACTGTTAAAGATACAAAATTTTCCATAATATTCCAAGAAACAGCCCGCATTTTATGGGAGGTTCCTTCATCTTTTTCAGCAAGGTTGTGAACCGATGGGTCAACCTTCATTTTATGGAACCATGGTGCAGCGTATAAAAAAAACATGCTGAAATTCAAATAATACGCGACATAACAGATACTTTACCAGTGTATTTATAAGTTGTTTTATGAGATTGCAGATTTTCTACGTATTTTTGCACCAAATTAAAAAAACAACACAAATGAAAAAGTATTTCTTGCTATTACTGATCCCTGTGTTTTTTGCCTGCGGACATGCAGCCGAAAAGAAAGCCCAGGAATTACAGGCCAAGACTGACAGCCTGAAGGCCCAGACCATGCAAAAAGATGAAGCGATCAATGAATTCATCCGCTCCATCAATGAAATTCAAGGCACATTGGATACTATCAAACAAAAAGAGAATATCATCAATCTCACTACCGACCGTGGCGGCGAACTTCAGGTTTCGGCCAAGGAACAGATCAAAAATGACATCCAGTCCATTTACGGCATGATGCAGAAGAACAAAGAGTCGCTTAATCTTCTTACCAAAAAACTGAAAAGTTCGAATATGAAGGTTACCGAGCTCAACAAAATGGTGGAGCGCCTCAACAAGGATATTGCCGACAAGGCTGCCCAGATTGAAGATTTACGCGGAAAACTCTCCAAATTGAGCACTGCCTTTGCCTCAGCCAACCTGGTGATCGACACCCTGTCGCGTACCGTGAAGGACCAGGGATCGCAGCTCAGCAAGCAGCAGCAAACCATTGCCGCGCAGGACGAAGCCATGCATACGGCCTATTATGTCATCGGAACCAAAAAGGAACTGATAAAAAACAAGATCATCAAGAGCGGAGAAATTCTGTCTGATTTTGACAAAGCCCTCTTCACAAAGATCGATGTTCGCAAAGTGAGCGATTTCCCGATCCTTTCCAAAAAAGCGAAAATCCTATCCAATCATCCCTCCAATGCGTACAAATTCAACGGGGATAAAAAAGTCATCCAGTCATTGCAGGTTCTTGATTACAAGGCATTCTGGTCAAATTCCAAGTACCTTGTCATCATCGTCGACTGATCCTGACAAAAGAATAAAGGGGGCATCGTTCAACGATGCCCTTTTTTTTTGATCTTTGCATTCAATTCTTTTAACTTATCCGATCCATCCATATTCAACAGGCTTTACCAGAACAGATTTCCGTTAATTCCCGACGGTTTCAAATGCAGTTCCGGCAAACGGTGAAAGCAAGGTGGATTATTAAAACAAGCCCAAATATGCGTTACCTGTTTGTATCTATTATCCTGTTCGTAGGCCTTTCGGTTAACAGCCACGCCCAGAAAACGAAGGGGGCCCAGTTTAAAGTTGCCTTTTACAACACTGAAAACCTGTTTGACACCCTTCATGATCTGAATAAGAACGACAACGATTTTCTTCCCGATGCGAAGGTTGCCTGGACCAGCAAGCGTTATAACCACAAGCTGCAGAACATTGCCCGGGTTCTGGTTGCCATCGACAGCGTCAACCTGCCGGCTGTTATTGGCATGGCCGAGGTGGAAAACATCGGCGTATTGAACGATCTCATCACCAAAACTCCCCTGCACAAGGGCAGCTACCAGGCTATCCTTGAAGAGGGCAGCGATCCCCGCGGCATCGATGTTGCCCTGATCTTCAGGAAGGATGTGATGCATTATATTGCCCACAAGGCATTTGCGGCAGCACAATCTTTTAATACCCGGTCGATCCTTTATGTTAAATTGTCGGATTCGAAAAAAGACACCTTCAATATTTTTGTCAATCACTGGAAATCGCGTGAAGGGGGTGGTAACGAAACCGAAACAAAACGGATTGAAAATGCATCGGCACTCAGACATCTTACCGATTCGTTACTTGCCCGCAATCCCAAAGCCAACATCCTGATCATGGGAGATTTCAACGATGAACCCAAGGATAAGAGCATCTCGGAAACCTTAGGGGCGGTCAAGCCTGATCAACCCATAACCCCTAAAGGGCTCTATAACCTGATGTACCAGCGTTTTCTGAACGGAGAGGGAACTTTATATTACAAGGACTGGGATCTGTTCGACCAGATCATTGTCTCGGGAAACCTGCTCAGTAAGAACAAACAGGGTAAAGGGGCCGTCATCCTCCCCCCCTATTCTTCCATCTTTAAGCAGGACTGGATGTTGTACAAAAACAAAGCCGGGGATATGGTCCCTAACCGGACTGCCAGTTCAAAGGATTACTTTGGCGGATACAGCGATCACCTGCCGGTGTTTGTGACAATAAATTACTAGCGGTTATAAACCAGCTACCCTGAGCCGGTTTACGGGGTTGTGGGGATGGTGCTTTTTGGAGGAGCCGAGTAATCGACCTCCTGGAGCAGCCGGCCGTTTTCATCGAAAAAGCGCCATTTCCCGACACGCAGATCTTCCTTATAAAACCCCTCATAGCGCACCTTTCCGCTTTCGTAGTAGGTCGTTCGTTTGCCGTCGGATTTACCTTTGACGAATAACCCTTCGCTCCATACCTTGCCGTTTTGATACCAATAGGTCCATTTGCCATCCCGTTTTTTTTCCTTGTAGCCACCCTCCATCTGGGCCTGCTTGTTGGGATAATAGGTGATTTCCTTTATCATTTGCCGATTTTCGCCATTACCGAGATAGGTACAAACCCGTTTGGGAGAACCATTGGGATATTTTTCTTCAACCACCTTGTTTTCAAAGTGGCATGCTGACATGGAAAACATCAGGAAAATCAGGAGAAAAAATTTAGAATTCATCGACTGGTTATTTTAAAAACGTTAATCGCATTCCCTTATGGGTTTCATCAAAAACACCCTGGCTGAACACAAGGTTCCCGTTGACCCAGGTGTGCGTAACCCGCGATTTAAAGGTAACACCCTCAAAAGGTGACCAACCGCACTTGTAGAGGATATTTTCCTTCTCTACCGTCCAGGGAGCGTCCTGATCGATCAGGACAACGTCGGCATGATAGCCTTTGCGCAGGAAACCGCGTTTCTCGACATGAAAAAGGATGGCCGGGTTATGACACATTTTTTCCACAATTTTCTCCACGGATATCCTCCCGAGCTGCGAAAACCCCATCATGGCAACAAGCGAATGCTGAACAAGGGGGCCTCCCGAGGGACAGGATATATAAGGATTCTCCTTTTCCCCCTTGAGATGGGGCGCATGGTCAGTGGCCACAATGTCGAGTGTGTTGTTGAGCAAGCCTGTCATCAGGGCTTCACGGTCGGCTGAAGATTTAACGGCAGGGTTCCATTTTATCCCGGTTCCGAGATCGGCATAGTCGCGGTCGTCGAACCAGAGGTGGTGAATACAAACCTCTCCGGTTATCCTCTTTTCTGCCAGGGGGCGCCTGTCGCTGAGCAAAGTCAACTCCCGGGCTGTCGATAAATGCAGCAGGTGAAGCCGTGAATTGTGCCGGATGGCAAGGTTGACGGCCTTTTCGGAAGAGATAAAACAAGCATCTTCACTGCGGATCAGCGGGTGGGCTTCCGGGGGGATCACATCGCCGTATTTCTCTGCAAATGTCTTTGTATTATCCCGGATGATCGATTCTTCCTCGGCATGTACGCAGATGAGCAGTGGGGAGTCGGCAAAAATGGCATCGAGGGTTTCGGGGTTATCGACCAGCATATTCCCTGTTGAGGCGCCGAGAAAAAGTTTCAGCCCGCAAATGGAGGCCGGATCGGATTTTAGGATCTCACCAATATTATCATTGGTTGCACCAAGGTAGAAGGAATAGTTGGCAAGAGAGGAGGTAGCGGCCAGGGTGAATTTTTCTTCCAGGATTCCGAGAGTTGTGGCATTCGGCCTGGTGTTGGGCATCTCCATATAGGAGGTTACCCCGCCTGCAACAGCAGCCCGGCTTTCGGAATGAATATCCCCCTTACCGGTCAGCCCGGGTTCACGAAAATGTACATGGTCGTCAATCACCCCCGGGATCAGGAATTTCTCTTTAGCGTCAATAACCACTGTGTTTGCATCCATGGAAAACCCGGAGGGGGCATTCCCGTGAAATATCTCTCCGATCAGGCCATCTTTGATATAAACAGCCCCCGCGAATCGCTCATTTTCATTAATAATGTGCGCATTGTGGATATAATATGAATTGGTCATTTCCTGAAAACTTAGGTTAAACGGGCATCCCGGATATCAATTTCCATAAAGAAAACATGTAAAGAAACAGTTTATTGATTTTATCATCTACGCCCACTGTGATACATCGTCAGCAACATATCCGGTGATAAAAATGCACAGGGAAATCAAACAGGGAGGAGTCCGGCGACTCAGTTTTTGCGGGGTTTATAATTTCTGAACAGGCTTCTCCACCTGAGGCTAAGCACACCCAGTACCGCCTCTTTGAAGATGCCCGTACTCATCTTCGATTCTCCCAGGGTTCTGTCGGTAAAAATAATCGGTACTTCGACAATTGTAAACCCGAGTTTCCACGCGGTATATTTCATCTCAATCTGGAAGGCATAACCTGTAAACCGGACATTGTCCAGATCAATGGTTTCAAGCACCTTGCGGGTATAACATTTGAAACCTGCGGTAGTGTCCATCACCTTCATGCGGGTAATAAACCGTACATAGATGGAGGCAACGTACGACATCAGCACCCTGCCCATCGGCCAGTTCACCACATTCACCCCGGTAATGTACCGCGAACCGATTACGAGGTCGCCGCCCTTGTTCCGGGCTGCATCATAAAGTCGCAGCAGATCCTCGGGATTGTGTGAAAAATCAGCATCCATTTCAAAGATGAATTCATAATCCCGCTTAAGCGCCCAGCGAAAACCATGGATATAGGCTGTTCCCAACCCTAATTTGCCTTTGCGTTCTTCAATATAAAGCTGCCCGGGGAACTCAGTCATCAGGGTTTTAACAATGGTTGCGGTACCATCAGGAGAGTTATCCTCTACGATTAACACATCCAATTCTTTGGGAAGGGAAAACACCTTGCGTATGATACGCTCGATGTTATCTTTTTCATTGTAAGTAGGAATTATTACTAAACAATCTGACACAAACCGGTAGATTAAATGTTATTAGCTATTTTTTGATATAACGAAAAAGGGGACCCGGTATTGTACCAGGTCCCCGGGTGTCGTTATTTTATAATCAGTTTTCTTCCAAGATCCCCGTCGCGGGTCTTCATTCTGACCAGGTAAATTCCGGAAGGAACCTGCAGGTTTTCCACCCGCACGGCATTTACACCGGTCGTGGTCGTGGTTTCTGAGCGCCATACCACACGCCCGTCAAAAGCCAGCAATTCAAAGGAAACGGGTTCCATCCTTTTTGCCGTAAAGCTGATGGTGAAATTATTGGAAGCAGGATTCGGTGCAAGATTAAAGCGCGAAACAAGCGAGTTCTGGTCCTGGATACCGGTCCTGGGCCTGAAGGTGATCCTTACGGTATCCGACTGTGTTCCAACCGGGTTAATGGTTGTAACGCGGCAGTAGACCTTCTTGGTGCCATAACCAATACCTGCAGAGTCCACCTGGATGATCTGGGTCATCTCGCCGGTTGACCATACATAGGAATTAAAGGTGCCTGCGTCGAGGGTTACCGTATCGCCGCCATACACTGACTGGTCGTTTCCAAGGTCAAGAATGGGAACATTGTTCAATGAAATAGCTTTGTCGAAGCGGTATTTGAAGTCCTGGAAAAACAGGTTGCTGATCGTAGCATCATGGATCACGATTGAGTTCTCATCGTTGCTGACGTTGGCAGCATCGCTCCAGTTATGCGAACCTGTCCATACCAGCGGATCGGAAGCTGTTGCTGACTGGTCGATGACCATTACCTTGCTATGGAGCAAACCCTGTTCGTGATATTCCCTGAAATTGGTGCCCAGCGCTGTTTGCAAGGCCGTAACAACATTGGCATCGGAGGTGGCGCGGTTGGTAATGACGACTTTCGTGGTCACTCCTGCATTTTTCCGGGCAATGATCGCATCGCTGATAACGGCCCTGGTGATTAGCATGGTGCCCACTTCGAGGTCGGAACCGGCGGTGGCAATATGGTTTACAATCTGCTGGTTAACGCCATCGCTGGGGCTGAAATAAACTTCGACCCGTCTTCCGCCGATAACGAATTCATGAGGGGTATTATCTGATTTGGCCGGTCCGAACTTGGCATTGGTTGAACTGGGTGTTGTGGTGGTCGAGCCGAACATTTCATTGAATTCGATGGTATAGGCCTTGGCAAGGGAGGCATCCTGGATGAACAACACATTGTTTGCATCGGTGTTGATATTCTGGTCGGTCCAGTTGCAGGATCCTGTCCACACGATCGGGTCGTTCTGGTTGGTGGAATGGCCGTCGATGACCATGAATTTATTGTGCATGATCCCGGTGGTGACCGGACGGGCAATTTTGCCGATACCGGCAACCAGTTCAGGGATGGCCGAATTGTTGGTACTGCCGTCGACAACCAGTCGTATAGCAACGCCCCGGGCATAGGCGGCGTTCAGGGCGGAAGCGATATTGCTGATTCCTTCAACATTGAAGTTGTACATTGCAATGTCGATCGACTGCTTTGCCTTGTTGATGTAGGCAATACAGGTATCGTCGACAGCGCGGTATATCTGTACAGCCTTGGTACCTGTTGAAACGGTAGTATCGACAGGCCGCGTAAAATAGGTTCTGATCCATCCGGCGGAAGCCGACTGGGTGATGAAATTTTTCAATCCGGAGAAGCCGGTATCGGAAGCAGCAACCGAAAAGGCCTGGACGTAGATCAGGTCTGCAGGGTTGAGCCCGGGGATCACGATGGAATGGGCTGTGCCAGTTCCTGTAGCACTGATGTGACCAAGTTCCAGCTGGGGTGTGCGGCCGTAAAATAGTTCGGTGGTACCGGCAATATTGGTATTCCATCCGAAGGTAAGGGATGAACTGGCAATATTTGAAACGGCGAGGGGGGTAGTGAAAACGATTGTACTCGTACTGATGATATCATTTTTGTCGCGCAGCAAAAACTGGTAGCCTGTACTTGGATTGTTATAGTCAAACTGCGAACATATCCCGATAATGGTCACCTTGGAGGCGGGAATGATCTGCCCAACCAGTCCCTGGGTACCTGTTGATGATACATTGACACGCACCTGGCATGTTTCGCCATTGGCAGTTACATTGTAGTTCGTATTCCCTGCAAAAACACCGCCGGCGTTGGCAAAGGTCACATCAACCATTTTGATCACCATGCCTTCATACTGTTCCTTCATCCCGGCTGGGGTGAGGGTTACGGGCGTAGGGTCAGGTTTTGGCGCGATGGCATTGAACGAGTTAACCGGGTTGATCTCCATTAACTGGTTATAGTTCGTGGTAACACCGGTAAGTACGATTGAATCGCCCCTGGAAAGCCCGGTGATGGTGGAACTGTAGGCGGCAATACCGGCAGTTGCATCCTGAAAATAACGGATGATGCCTAATTCCGGGCCATTGGTTACGATGCCGTGAACCGTAATGGTAGAACCGAGCGGCATTGCCCTTGCAGCAGCAATGGTGGTTTGTGAGTTCCCCTGGAGGCCAAGAACAACCAGGCAGATAATTGATAATACTATTTTTTTCATTTTTTTATTTCAGATTTATGGATTTGATGTTACACTAAACAAGGCAAAAAACACTAGTATGTTAGTAACTGATGGCAAGAGAGAGGTTGAAAGTTCTACCGAGGCCATAATAAACTCCTGCCGAAGCAGCGTCAAAGTTGGAGGTCGAAGTTGAATAGGAGTCATTATTTTTTGCATCGGCGATATAAACCTTGTCAAAAAGGTTCAGCACAGAGGCGCGCAGGTCGAGTTTGAAATTCTTAAAGGTGAATTTTTTCCCGGCATTCAGTTCAACGAGGTAGTACATGGGCATCTTCCACGAATCCCTGGGATTACCATTTTTGTCCAGGAAAGCTTTCGTCAATGATGTAGGATCCATCTGCGAATAATTCTTATCAAAAAGGGTGATACTGGCTGAGACATAGAGATACTTAATAATTTCCCAGCGCATGCTTTCCATAAACTGGAACTGTGCTGCATCGCCTACATGAACTCCTTTTGCATTATAGACAAAAGATGTAATATGGTTGCCTGCCGGATCGAATACGTCCGCCGTTCCACCTGATGTGAACCGCCAGTCGCCCCAGGCAAGAACCTGGTCCCATTGCAGGGATGGTATCGGTTTATACCCAAATTCGACTTCAGCCCCTTTATGCAGTTCATCAATTCCATTGATATTATACTGGAAGGAATCGCCGGTTTGCTGGTAGGTATAGGTTAAAGGTGAATCAAGCGGCTTGTTGTTCCATTTGATCAGGTAGGTATTCACATTCAGGGCTATCTTTTTTGTATTGAGGCTGTACCCAAGTTCGATGGCCTGAACGACTTCATTCTTGGGATTAACGATCTCCTGGTTGGCATTGTTGAAAACATTGGCAAACCGCGGGGCTTTGGACAGATATCCCAGGTTCAGAAAAATATTATTTCGTTTATCCAGGTTATAGTTTAAGCCGCCCTTGACCGTATAGCCCGGAAAGGTCTTCCATTTCGTCTCGGCGGCCCGTGCTTCGGAAGAATTGTTTGTATAAGCCTTTGAGTTCACGATGTATGATGTATCTTTTGACTTTACCACCCATGTGGTGTCATGTGAGGAATACTGCTTATCAAACCTGCTGGCTGTAATACTCTGGGAGCCATTATACAGGAAAGTATCACCAAAACCTACAGCCTGGTTAAATGTATTACCATTGATCACCAGGTCTTTTTTCTTGAAATAGTCGATACGCTGATAAGCCGACATGGCAGCCGTCAGATTAATAAACGCAGTCCAGTCACCGGTTTTATACTCCAGCTGAGTAAAAACTCCTCCCCAGCGAACAAGTGCGTCGTTGTAGTAATAGATTTTATCTCCTTTATAGAATTTGGTCTGGTATGCATTGATGTTTTGATTGCCATCATCGCGCATGTAATCGCCACCCAGTAAATCATATACTTCGCCGTAGTGCTGTCCCTTATAGGTACGCAGGTCAATTCCACCCGAAAGGGATAATTTTGAACTTATCTCCCAGTTGAAGGTAGACAGTAATCCATACCAGTGATGGTTATTGACACTGCTGCGGATCGTGGCATCAGCCCTTCTGGTGATATCATTCCTGTTACGGTCATAATATGACTGATAATTGAGTAATCCATTGGATTGAATGACATTTGTAAAGGTGGATCCTTCATAAGATCCCGAAGAGGTTGTTGCGAAGTTACCGGTACCTCCTCCAGTTCCAATCGAGACATAGATAATGTTCGACAGATAGAATTTATCATTGATTCTCCAGAAATCGCGTAAACTGATCTGGGGTTTGAAAAAGTAATTCAAGGATTGTGAAAGGTTCTCAACTTTGCCCGTATAAATGGGGTTGCCATTGCCATCCTTGGTTGTCCACCGGTCAAGTTGTCCCCAATTGGAGTTATAACGAATGCCATACTTGTCGAAGGTCGCAATTGACTTCTGGTAAGACCGCTGCGCATGCTCCTGCGGGGCGCCCATGGCCGAAAAGGTGATCGTGTGCTTACCAAGGCGTTTATCAACACGCAGATAGCCAAACCACCCTTTTGTCCAGGTATTGTCAACCCAGCCGTTGCCCTGTTTATAGGATCCGGCCAGGGTAACTCCCCAGCCGTGTTTCAACAGTCCTGATGTCAAACCCAGTGAAGTACGCAGGTACCCGTCGGAGCCCACCTCCTGTTTGAGGGTGCCGCCAAGGTTGGCATCGATACCTTTTGAGATAATATTCATGGTCCCTCCGACTGATGGCAGCCCCAGTTTGGAAGCGCCAAGTCCGCGCTGCACCTGGATACTGCGGGTTACGGCATCGAGGCCAAACCAGTTGGACCAGTAGACCCAGCCGTTTTCCATATCATTGACAGGAATCCCGTCGATCATCACGGCAAGATTACGCTGGCTGAAACCACGGATGTTGATACGGGCATCGCCGTCGCCGCCACCCTGCTGGGTTGCATAAACCCCGGGGGTTTTGTTTAAAATCATCGGTATATCCCTGGAGGCAAGTTCCTCCTGGAGTTTCATAGGCTGAACAGTGGAAAATGCAACCGGGGTTTCACGGGTCTTGGCAACGTCGGCAACCACCTCTACCTCGGTAAGGGTAGGAGTTTTCAGTTGAAAATTCTGAGTAAGGTCAGTTTCTTTTACTTCAATATCAACTTCCTGCGGAAGATAGCCCACATAGGATACCTTCAGATGATAGCTGCCTGGCTCAATTTTGATGAAATACCGGCCATCCATATCGGTGACAACCCCCTTACCCTCTTTGAATGAAACGGTAGCGCCAATAAGGGTTTCCCCCGAACTGGCATCGGTTACGACACCCCTAACCTGATGGTTTTGCGCCAGGAGAAACACCGGGAATAAAAAAGTAAAGAATAAAATGGTAAAGAATTTCGTCATATTTTCCAGGATTTTGGTGAAAAGCCGAGACGAGGCAAGCCTCGTCTCGACCAATTTCATGTATCAGCAACCAGATAAAACAGGTGGATTGTACGGGTCTATCCTCTTATTGCAGGATGATTTTTTTCGTAACCGACTGGTTATTCATAAAGGTCACACGGACCATATAAATTCCTTCGGAAACATCTGATAAGGAAACCTTTACCACCTTCTGAGAGGAATTGACCGGTTTGGAACAGATCGTTTTTCCTACGATTGATATCACCTCAACAGCAGATATGTTCTGGCTGCCGGTAACGGTGAACTGCTTGTTGGTCACCGGGTTTGGCTGAATACTGATCGACAGTCCGGCATTGTGCTCCACAATTCCCTGGTTGCGTTTGAAGGTGATCCTGACGGTATCCGACTGGGTTCCATACGTGTCGGTTACGACGCAATAGACCTTTTTGGTACCATAGCCAACGCCGGCTGAGTCGATTTTCACAATCCGGCTGTGGGAACCGGTTGACCAGGTGTAGGTTGTAAAAACACCTGCGTCAAGGGTAACGGTGTCGCCGGCATTTACACTTTGATCAACACCGAGTTCGAGAACAGGATGGGTAACCTTTTTGCAATCGCACCAATGGGTGCCGAGGCTGTCAAAAAAGTTAACCGCGAGGGTGTCGTATTCGAGCAGGGCATCAAAACTGTCGGGAACGCCACCGGTCTGGGTGTTGCCGTAGGTAATCATCGTGGCAAGGTTAACCCCGTGAAGAATGGTATGCTTGCGTTTGAGCGAGTGGCTCTTGGTAAGGTAAACACCGTTTCCCATGATGTAGGGTTTGGTATCGGTCCAGGCACCTGAGGGGCTGTAGGTACCCTGCCAGTTTTTAGGTCTGACACCAATTTCACCGAAGATATCAACATCGGTCCAGGTGGAGCCAATTTTTTTCTGAAGCGAAACGGCGTCATCGCCATTCCAGAAGACCACATTCCCACCCGGGGTGGTTCCGCCGTAATCGTAGGGAGCAAGCCATGTTCCTCTTTTGCGGAGGGTAGGCCAAACCATGGTATCCTGACCCGGTTTTGTGGTATCCTGGATCATAACCATGACTTTATAAGGCTGAATGGTTCCCGTGAGGGGAAGCACATACAGAGGATCGGTATTGGCAGCGGAGTTGCCGTTTGACCAGCGGATAAGCCTGTAAACATTGTCAAGCGTGATGGCCGTCGATGTCGGGTTGTAAAGTTCCATCGACTTGTTGTTGTTCCATCCCTCCACATACTCGGAGATAAAGAGTTCGGAGCAATCTGTCTGGGCGAAAATGGCCCCGGCCGATAACAAAGCGGTAACAAAAAGTAAGAGTTTTTTCATATGTTTGGGTTAAAGGGTTACTATCCGAAAATCAGGAACAAAATTAAGAAAAGTAAGGGCTGCCTATATAAATGAATTGTTAAATGTTAGTAACTTTTGAAATTTGGAATGCTTCCAGTTTACCCAACGACTCGCTGATTCCTTTTACCTCCCTGAATGAGACCGAAAGCCTCCCCTTTTCTTCTTTCATTTTACAATCAACCACCTCATGTTTAATACATTCCAGGATATAAACAAACTGGGCGGACTGGAAATAGGTGGATTCGGCATTGCTGATAAAATAGGCCGTTAACCGCTGGTTGCGCAATACCAGTTTCTCGAATCCCAGTTTCCTGGCCATCCAGCGTAACCGGATGGTGTGCAACAGGGTCTCAGTCTGCCCTGGGATCGGGCCAAACCGGTCGGTCATACGTTCCCTGAATTTCATCAGATTTTCTTCCGATTCAATGGAATCCAGTTCTTTGTAAAGGTTAAGCCGTTCTGTAATGTTGGTGATATAATAGTCGGGGATCAGTATCTCCAGGTCAGTTTCGATCACGCAATCGCGAACGTATTCCCTCTGCATACCGGTAGGGAAGAGCTCCTTGAAATCGGTCTCCTTTAATTCGATCAATGCCTCATCCAGGATCTTCTGGTACATCTCGTAACCGATTTCGGAGATAAAGCCGCTTTGCTCGGCTCCCAGGATGTTCCCCGCACCCCGGATGTCGAGGTCGCGCATGGCGATGTTGAAACCGCTGCCAAGGTCCGAAAACTCTTCAATGGCGCGCATCCTTTTCTTGGCTTCATCGGTAAGCATCGACATGGGGGGCGCCAGCAGGTAACAAAAGGCCTTTTTATTGGACCGCCCGACCCTGCCCCGCAGCTGATGGAGATCGCTCAACCCGTAATGATGGGCATCGTTGATAATGATGGTGTTGACATTGGTGATATCGAGTCCCGACTCGATGATGGTCGTGGCGATCAATACGTCATATTCCCCTTCGATGAAGTCGACCATCACCTTCTCAAGCTTGTGACCCTCCATCTGGCCATGCGCTACGGCTACCTTCACCCCGGGCACCATACGTTGAACCATCCCCGACAATTCCATGATATTCATCACCCGGGTCGTTACGAAAAACACCTGGCCTCCCCGCGAAACCTCGAAGGTTATGGCCTCCCTGATCACCTCCTCGCCAAAGGGTTGGATCTCGGTTTGTACCGGATAACGGTTGGGTGGCGGGGTATTGATGATCGACAGGTCGCGCGCCCCCATGAGGGAGAACTGAAGGGTTCTCGGAATTGGCGTGGCCGTCAGCGTGAGCGTGTCGACATTCACCTTGATCATCTTGATTTTCTCTTTTGCGCCAACACCGAATTTCTGCTCCTCATCGATGATGAGCAACCCCAGGTCGCTGAATTTGATATCCTTGCTGAGCAGCCGGTGCGTCCCGATCAGGATGTCGATCTTCCCCTCTTCCAGCTCGGTGAGCAGCTGTTTCTGCTCCTTTGCCGATTTGAAGCGGTTAATATAGTCAACCCTGCAGGGGAACGACTTCAGCCTCTCTGAAAAGGTTTTATAGTGCTGCAAGGCGAGGATGGTTGTAGGCACAAGAACCGCCACCTGCTTGCTCTCCGTCACCACTTTAAAGGCCGCCCGGATGGCAATTTCGGTCTTTCCAAAACCAACATCGCCGCAGATCAGCCGGTCCATAGGGAAGGTCTCCTCGAGATCCTTCTTGATATCAACCGTTGCCTTGATCTGATCGGGGGTATCCTCGTAGATAAAGGAGGCCTCCAGCTCCGTCTGCAGGTAGGTGTCCGGCATGCAGGCCAGCCCTTTGGAGGCGCGGCGTTCGGCATACAGTTTGATCAGCTCCTTGGCAATATCCTTGACCCGGCTCTTGGTCTTGTTCTTCAGTTTGTTCCAGACATCAGTCCCGAGCCTGTTCAGCGACGGGGCCGTGCCATCCTTGCCGATGTACTTGGAGATGCGGTGCAGTGAATGAATGCTGACATAGAGCAGATCGTCGTTCTTATAGATCAGCCGGATGGCCTCCTGCTCCTTGCCGTTGTTCATGATCTTTTCCAGCCCGTCGAAACGTCCGACGCCGTGATCGATATGGGTCACATAGTCACCGGGCCTCAAATCGTAGAGGTCCTTCAGCGTCAGCGCCTCCTTGGCCGTGTAACCCTCGCGAAGATGGAACTTGTGGTATCGTTCGAAGATCTGGTGATCGGTGTAGCAGGCCAGCTTTAAATCCCTGTCGATAAAGCCCTCATGAAGGGAAAAGCTGAGGGTTGTGCTCAGGTCGTAACCCGCTGCCAGCGGGTTGTGATCCGCGACAGCCGGTTCATGTCCCGATTCACGCGGCTTATGGCGGGTGACAGCGGTTTCATCACTCTTTTTTAATTCGATATCATTGAAAATGATCTGCAACCGTTCGGCCTGCTTGGGGTTGTCGGCCAGCAGGAAGTTGCGGTAACCATTCGCTGCATTGTTCTGCAGGTCTTTCAGAAGCAGGTCAAAATTCTTGTTAAAGGATGGTTGCGGAAAGGTGTTGAATATAATGGTCTTAGCCGTTTTGAAATAGCATTGCTGCCCGTATTCAATGGTTGAAAAGCCCAACAATGCTTTGAGGAAATCACTGCCATGCACCAGCAGGTCGGTAGGAGGCTGTTTTTCCATCAGGTGGGCCATGGAGGCGGTATCATCGATCCAAACCGTGGCAGATTCGGGAAGAAAAGCAAAGGCCGACTCGTAGGCGATCTTCTTCTCGGAATTTACGCGGATATCAGGTACTATACTGATTTCCTGCATCTTTTGAATGGAAAGCTGACTCGATGGATCAAAGGTCCGGATGGTGGCAACCTTGTCGCCGCTGAATTCGATCCGGAAGGGATGATCACTGCTGAAGGAATAGACATCGATCAAACCGCCGCGCAACGAAAACTGTCCGGGCTCGATCACAAAATCGGCCCTTTCAAATTCGTATTCAACCAGCAGGTCAAGGATAAAATCCATGTTGACCTGCTCGCCGACCGAGAGTTTCAAGGTGTTTTTTTCAAGGTATTTCTTGTTGACCACCTTTTCGGAGATTGCCTCCGGGTAGCTGACGATGATGAACTTCCGGGCACGGCTGTTGAGCTGGTTCAGCACCTCGGTGCGGGAAAGCAGCCCCTGGTTGTCTTTGATGCCGGTCTGGAAGCCCCGTTTAAAGGAGGAGGGGAAATAATACACCCTGTCGCCGACAATTTGCTGCAGGTCGTTAAAGAAATAGGCTGCCGATTCCTTATCGGGAAGCAAAACAAGATGAACATGGGAAACAGCCTCATATACCGCGGACATGACCATCGACCGGGAGGAGCCGGTAAGGCCCTGCAGGTGCAGCCTGAAGCGTTTGATGTGAGAATCAGTCTGATCCGCTGCAGGTTTTGGCTCAGTATAATAGTTGACAATCTCCTTTACCGGGAGACTTTCTTTGAACAGGGATAAAAGATCGGCAGGCTTCAATCGATTTTAAAATCGGGTGAATGTTCCCTCATCAGTTCTTCAGCCTTCTCAACCATAGAGGTGGGCCCGACGAAGAGGGGTGAGCGTTCGTGAAGGGATCCGGGCTGGATATCGAGAACCCGGCGGAAGCCGTCGGAAGCCTTGCCTCCGGCCTGTTCGGCCAGGAAGGCAACCGGGTTACATTCATAGAGCAACCTGAGTTTTCCCCTCCTGTTTTTGGTCGTACCGGGATAAAGAAATACGCCTCCGCGGATCATGTTGCGGTGAATATCGGCAACCATTGATCCAATATACCGTGTCGAGTAGGGACGGTGGGTCTCCTTGTCCTCCTCCTGGCAGAAATGAATGTATTGCCTGACCCCTTCCGGGAAGGAAAAATAGTTGGCCTCATTGATGGAATAGATCGTACCTACCTCCGGGTACTTCATATCGGGATGGCTTAAGATAAAGAGCCCGACCGACGGGTCGAGGGTAAAACCATTTACGCCATATCCGGTGGTATATACAAGCATGGTGGATGATCCGTAAATTACATAGCCTGCAGCAACCAGGTTACGGCCGGGCTGCAGGAAATCCTCCAGCTGGGCCGAGCCACGGACTGTGCGGCGGCGATAAATTGAAAACAGTGTTCCGATCGAAACGTTCGATTCGATATTGGATGAACCATCAAGCGGATCCATGGCGACAACATATTTGCCATGTTTCGAGATGTCGCTGTCGAGAATAATGATATCCTCGTTTTCCTCGGATCCGATGGCACAGCATTGACCTCCTGATTTCAGCGCGGCGATGAACTGGTCGTTTGCATACACATCCAGTTTTTTCTGATCTTCTCCCTGTACATTGACCTCCCCGGCATAACCCATTACCTCGCCGAGACCGGCCCGGTTTACTTCGCGGTTCACAAATTTGGCAGCAATGCCGATATCATTCAGCAACCGCGATAATTCGCCGGATGCCTGCGGGTATTCCGACTGTTGTTCGATAATAAACTCAGTAAGGGTCTTGAATTTCATAGCTCAGGGTTTTGAGAACACAAAAATAGGCATTTCCGGCGAATTCAATCTTAGTTTTTCTTTACATTTGTGCCATGCAGATCCAGATATTCAAATTTGGCGGCGCATCCATCAACAGTGCCGACAGGATAAAAAATGTAGCCGGAATCCTTAAAAGTTATGCTGACAGGCCCTTGCTGGTGGTGGTTTCAGCCCTTGGAAAAACGACCAATGCCCTGGAAACCGTACTGGATAACTTCCTGCAAAAGGATCCCATTGCCCTGGTTGAATCGTTTAAAAGGGTCTGGGACACCCATTTTGAGATCATAGATGAACTGTTCGGGGAGAAGAGTCATCCGGTTTATGGCGAGGTTGATTCACTGTTCAACCAGCTCAGGGGCTATATCCGGAAGGGGCACCTGTATAGCACCGGCATCACCGAACGTGATTTTGAATACGACCAGATTGTCAGTTACGGTGAGTTTTTTTCAACGGCGATAGTTCATCATTACCTTGTAGAGCAAGGGATCCCCTGCAGGTTTTTCGATGCCAGGGAGCTGATAAAAACCGATAGCTCATACAGGGATGCCAGGGTTGACTGGCCCCTTACGGCCGAACTGATCCGGGATAACCTCAACGACTATTTCCGGGAAGATCTTCCCTCCGGGAGCATTGCGCTGACACAGGGGTTTATCGGGAGTGATGCCCGGGGGAATACCACAACCCTGGGGCGCGAAGGGTCAGATTTTTCGGCAGCGATTTTCGCATGGTCCCTGCAGGTCAGGGAGATGACCATCTGGAAGGATGTACCCGGGGTGATGAACGCCGATCCGAAGCTGATGGAGGATGCCGTAACGCTTGAAACCCTCTCTTACCGCGAAGCCATCGAGCTGGCCTATTACGGTGCCAGCGTGATCCATCCGAAAACCATCAAACCTCTTGAAAATGCCAATATCGTCCTGAGGGTCAGATCATTTCTTGATCCGGGCCTGGCAGGTACTACCGTGCACAACATCAGGGAATGGCTGATCCCCACACCCATCTATATCCTGAAAAGCAACCAGGTGCTGATCTCGGTCTCATCGCGTGATTTCTCATTCATCCTCGAAGAGAACCTGAGTGAGATCTTCAGGATTCTCGCCTCCTTCAGGGTGAAGGCCAATATCATGCATAATTCCGCTATCAGCTTCTCCTTTTGCGTGGATGACGACCCGCATAAGATCCGTCTACTGATCACATTCCTTCAGAAAGATTATGAAACCCGCTACAACCAGGGCCTTGAACTGTACACCATCCGTCATTACACCGACGAAGCCGTGAACAGGGTCACCTTTGGGAAAAAGGTACTGATGGAACTCAGGAGCAGGAATACCTGCCAGGTTGTACTTGGGTAAACTGCATTCTCCCGTTAGGGGATGACCACCGGGAAATCATAGCGGAAGTCCTCATATTCGGGTTTGCCCAGGATGTTTGCCAGGAAGTCGCTGTAGGCATCTGTGAAGGAAAACCGGCTGATGTCATAATAGTCCTCCGACAAGGGTTTGTTGCCCACGGCTCCCATATCAATGGAGGTTGTATTGAACTCCTCCAGTTCGACATTGGGAACGATCCTTTTCATCACCGGCATCTGTCCGTATTCTTCACGAAGGAGCAGGTCAACTACCTTATCGGCCAGGGTCGAGGTCAGGCGGCGGTCATAATGCCGGCAATGGCCCGAACGGGGATAGTATCCCGAAATCTGGGCCCTGGCATCAATGCCCAGTTTGGCACTGATCTCAGAGGCAACAATACCGCTGACGCCGCCAAAACGGGGGTGTCCGTATTCATCAACTTCAGAGCTGGCATAGACGACATCGACCTTGCCGCTTTTTTCATCATACCAGCGGATTCCTTCCGAAACCGGGATGACGAGGCATTTTTTCTTGGAGTGCATATAGGCCTCCTTCACGGTCTCAAAAAAGACCTCCTTGCGCTCTTTGGTGATCTCATATTCGGGAATAAGCCCCAGCGAAGCGCCCCCGAAGACTGTTGTTCCGGTAAGCCACCCGGCGTCGCGTCCCATGACCTCCATGACGATGATGCGGGAATGGGATTCGGCCGTGGTCTTGATGCTGGCGGTGAATTCCATCATCGACCTGGCGGCTGACGGGAATCCCGGGCAGAGCACCGCTTCAATATCTTTACCCTGGTAGGTATGGATGGTGCGGGTACGAAGGTCGTTGTCGATGGTTTTCGGAAAACCGATCACAGGGATGCCTTCTGTTTCAAAAAGGCGTTTGGCGGCGCCATTGGTATCATCCCCCCCGATGGTGACCAGAACATCGATCTTATATCGTTCAAAGTTTCTCAACACCTGCGGAACACGGCTTTCAGGATTTTTTTTGGAGGGGAAGGGGTTGGTCCGGCTCGACCGAAGGGCCGTTCCACCGTAATAGCCATCATAGGGCTGATTGGTAAGATCCACCACATCGCCTTCACCCAGGAGGCCTTTCCAGCCCTGGAGGATGCCGAATACGCGAAAGCCCAGCAAAGAGGCGCGGTTACGGATTGCTTCAATACTTGAATTGATGGCAGGCGTATCCCCGCCGCCTGATAAAATCGCCAGCGTCTTGCCGTGAAACAGTTTATTTTCGTACTTCATACGTAGTTTAATTTTGTCAACCGGTAATGGAAAATCCTTGAAAGTAGTCCAAAACCCGTGATAGCCGGGTATTCCGTGATTACAGCCTTTTTTCCGGGTGCAAATTTACTACTTTTTTAGGAATCCGCCGAGCAGCTGACAGTCATTCCTGCCGGCCCATGGTATCGCAGATCTTCCCAACCAGCACCCTGGCAAGCTTTTCATTCGATTCACGGGTCCATCCCGCGATATGAGGTGTAAGGACTACGCGATCAGAGCCTGCCAGGTAGGCGAGTTCAGGAGGCATGCTACCTGAAATGGTTTCGAAGGAGGAGTCTTCATATTCGAGTACATCGAGTGCGGCACCCAGCACCTTGCCCGATTCCAGGTTTTTCACCAGGTCGGAGGTCCTGACTACCTTCCCGCGGGCCGTATTGATCAGCCAGATATTTTTCTTGAACTGTTGGAAAAAGGCATCATCTGCCATCCAGGTCGTCTCTTCCGTCAACGGGACATGCAGGCTCAGGATATCGGTCAGTTCAAAAAGCTTTTCCAGGGATGTTTCCCGGGTATTACCATCAGTGTAGTTTGTTTTGTATTTGTCCCAGGAGATGACCTGCGCGCCGAAACCCTGCAGGCGTGCAGCAAATGCGCTGCCCATGTTGCCATAGCCGATAATGCCGACGGTTTTTCCCTTTATCTCGGTTCCCCTGTTTTCCTCCCTCAGCCAGATACCGTTTCTAACCTGCCGGTCGGCCCTGCCGATATGATTCAGCAGCGAAAGGAGCAGCCCCAGTGTGTGTTCCCCGACCGCGTCGCGGTTGCCTTCCGGGGAGTTCAGGCAACGGATTCCCCGGCTTTCGGCATAGCCGACATCAATATTTTCCATCCCGGCCCCTAACCTGCCGATGAACTTCAGGCGGGTGGCGCAATTGATCAACTCTATGTCAATCGCAATTTTACTGCGGATGATGATACCCGCGTACTGGTCAACTATGGCAAGGAAGTCGCTTCGCTTGAAATCGGGGAAAAAATCACAAACGAAACCCGCCTCTGACAATAACTCCCTGACCAGCGGATGGACGGAATCGATAAAGAGTACTCGCGGCATTTTTGGCACTGTGAAAAAGCTGAATTGTGTTGGCAAAGGTATCAGAGATTCTTTATTTCCAATCAGGTTTTTCTTAATTTTGCATCCTAATTTTCAGACTGTGTGGAATTTTCTCGTTAGAACCTTGTTACGCAACCGGATCACGATCCTGGTAGTCATTGCGCTGTTAACCGCCTTCATGGGATATAAGGCAACCCAGGTAAGCATCCAGTATGGGAATACTTCAATCCTGCCGGAGAAGGATTCGACAAACATGGTTTACCAGAGTTTCATCAAACAGTTCGGACAGGATGGAACGGTGATGTTCATCGGTTTGCTTGACAACCAGTTTTTCCTGCAGTCGCATTTCAACGCGGTTTTTGACCTTACCGACTCGCTGAAAAAGATCCCCGGGGTTTCGGAGATCGTTTCCATTACCAAAATTTACAACCTGGTAAAGAACGATTCGTTAAAGAAATTTGAGTTTATCCCCATCTCCCCTGTCAAACCAAAAAGCCAGCAGGAACTTGACTCCATTAAAAAGCTCATCTATTCCCTGCCCTTTTACGAAGAACTGGTTTACAACAAGGCTACCTCGGCCTACCTGATGGCCGTTACCCTCGAAAAAAACACGATCAATTCAAAGGAGCGTGACCGGCTGATCAATGACATCAAGGATATGGTTGACAGGTTTTCAGCGCGTACGCGGATTGAGTCCCACTTTTCAGGATTGCCCTATATCCGTACGCTGATTGCAAAAAAGCTGGAAAATGAACTCCGGCTGTTTGTCATCCTTGCGCTGCTGGTATCTGCATTTTTCCTTTATCTCTTTTTCAGGTCGGCCAAAGCGGTCATCTTTCCCATGCTGATCGTGATGATCAGTGTTGTGTTTGCATTGGGGCTCATGGCCCTTTTCGGCTATAAGATCACCATGCTCACCTCGATCATTCCGCCCCTGGTGATCGTGATTGCGGTTGAAAACTGCATCTTCATCCTGAATAAATACCATTACGAATACAGCAACCACCATAACCAGGCCAAGGCCCTTTCGAGGGTAATCCAGCGCATCGGGGTTGCCAACCTGCTTACCAATGCCGCTACTGCCGCCGGTTTTGCCGCCTTTACCATCACCAATAATTCACTTCTTGTGGAATTCGGCTTGATTGCGGCGATCAATATCATGTTTATCTACGTCCTGTCGCTGACGCTGGTCCCGATATTTTTCAGTTTCCTGCCGGCGCCTGAAAGCAAGTACACGAAACACATTGAAGCCAGCCTGGCAAAATCGCTGATCGACAAGGCCGTTTTCTGGGTCACCCACTACAGGAACCAGATCTATATTGCCATGGGGATCTGCATCGTGATTGGCGTTATCGGCGCACTCCGGTTAAAAACAAGCGGCACGATCGTGGATGATATTTCAAAACGTGATCCGATCTATTCCGACATGATGTTCTTCGAACACCATTTCAAAGGGATCATGCCGCTCGAAATTATCGTGGATACGAAGAAGAAAAAGGGGGTGATGAACCTGGCGACGCTGAAAAAAATCGACAGATTGCAGGACAGCCTCAAGACCTATAAGGAACTCTCGAAAGCCTTGTCGATCGTTGAGGTTATTAAAACGGCAAAACAGGCATTTTACGGCGGGGATCCTCAGTTTTACGCCCTGCCCAATTCAAACGAGCTGACCTTCATGGCAGGTTATATACCTTCGTTCAAGTCGAAAAAGCGCTCCATTCTTGACAATTTCATCGATTCCACCTACCAGGTCACACGCATCAGCGTGCAGATGGCCAACGTTGGCACCAAACAGATCGATAGTATCCAGCAAAGCCTCAAACCAACCATCGATTCCATTTTCAACCCGGCCAGGTACAAGGTTACCATTACCGGAACCAGCGTTGTATTTTTAAAAGGCACCAATTTCCTGATCCGCAACCTCTGGGAGAGCATTGCCCTTGCCATCGTGGTGATTGCCATGCTGCTGGCCTTCCTGTTCACCTCCTGGCGGATGATCCTGATTTCACTGATCCCGAACCTCATCCCCCAGTTGATGACCGGGGCACTGATGGGCTTTGCCGGTATCCCGATCAAACCATCCACAATCCTGATCTTCAGCATTGCACTCGGTATTTCGGTCGACAACTCCATCCAGTTCCTGTCACGCTACCGGCTGCAGCTGAAACAAACTGCACACGACATCCCGGCCTCCGTTATTGCCGCCCTGCGTGAAACCGGCTACAGCATGATCTATTCTTCCACGGTTCTCTTCTTTGGCTTCGGGATTTTTGTGCTGTCAACCTTTGGCGGAACGCAGGCACTGGGTTTTCTCATCTCGTTTACCCTGCTGGTTGCCGGATTACTTAACATGTTTGTATTGCCATCCATGCTGCTGACCCTCGACGAATGGAGCACAACCAAGTCATTTGAACAGCCGCTGGTGGATATCTATGAAGATCAGACCGATGTAAATCTCGACGGGATTGAAATCGGCGACAAAGAAGATAATCAATAACTGATAATTTTTTACCTATGAAAGGAATAATCCTGGCAGGCGGTGCCGGAACCCGTCTTCATCCGTTGACCCTGGCAGTCAGCAAACAGCTGATGCCCATCTATGACAAGCCGATGATCTATTATCCGCTTTCAGTTCTTATGATGTCGGGGATTAACGAGATCCTCATCATTTCCACACCCTATGATCTTCCGAATTTTAAACAGTTGCTTGGCGACGGCAAATCGCTTGGCTGCTCCTTTTCCTATGCCGAGCAGGTAGTACCGAATGGCTTGGCCCAGGCCTTTGTCATAGGCGAGCAGTTTATCGGGAAAGAAAAGGTGGCCCTGGTACTCGGGGATAATATCTTTTTCGGCAACGGACTTTCCCAGCTGGTGCAGGAGAATAACGATCCGCAGGGCGGCGTTGTTTTCGCCTACCATGTTCATGACCCGGAACGATATGGAGTTGTTGAATTTGACGAGAATTTCAATGCACTCTCGATAGAGGAAAAACCAAAACAGCCAAAATCTAATTTCGCGGTTCCCGGTTTGTATTTCTATGATAATTCGGTTATCGAGGTGGCAAAAAACATCAAACCCAGTGCACGTGGCGAATATGAGATTACCGATGTAAACCGCTGGTATCTTGAGCAGGGCAAACTGAAGGTAGGGGTACTGAGCCGCGGCATCGCCTGGCTTGACACAGGCACCTTTGAATCGTTGCTCCAGGCCGCCCAGTTTGTTGAAGTAGTTCAGAACCGGCAGGGACTGAAAATCGGCTGTATCGAAGAGATTGCCTACCGGATGAAGTTCATCAACCGTGAGCAGTTGAACGAAATTGCCCGGCCTTTGCTGAAAAGCGGTTATGGCCAGTACCTGATCAACCTGGGAGAATAATTGTTTTACCTTTTCGCTTCCTAATATGGCATCTCTCAGCACACTGCAGCAACGAATCAGCGACGCCTTTGCAACCTCCGTTTTTGTCCGTCAACCTGCCGGGCTGTACGAACCCATTGCCTACTCGCTGGAATTAGGCGGAAAAAGACTGAGGCCGTTGCTGGTGCTGCTTTCATGCGACCTGTTCGGTGGCGATCCTGAACAGGCCATAAACCCGGCCATGGGCGTCGAGATTTTTCACAATTTCACGCTGCTGCACGACGACATCATGGATAATGCGCTGCTGCGCAGGGGGAAAGAAACCGTATTTACCAAATGGAACCAGAATACTGCCATCCTTTCGGGCGATACCATGTTTGTGATGGCATATGAGTATGTCTGCCAGACCGATCCCTCCCTTCTCCCCGAAGTGCTGCAACTCTTCAATGAAACCGCCAGGCAGGTTTGTGAAGGTCAGCAGTTTGACATGGATTTTGAACGACAGGCAACGGTGTCCATTGCCGACTACCTCATGATGATCCGGTTGAAAACAGCAGTTCTGATCGCCTGCAGCCTCAAGTTGGGGGCCATCCTGGCAAAAACAGATCCTTCAAACGCCAGGCTGATATACGATTTTGGAATTGAGATGGGGCTGGCCTTCCAGTTACAGGATGATCTTCTGGATGTTTTCGGTGATCCTGCCAAATTCGGAAAGGCCATTGGCGGCGATATCTGCACCAATAAAAAGACCTACCTCAACCTGAAGGCATTTGAACTCGCCAGTGGCGAAACCCTCACAAGACTAAAGGATTATTACACAGGCGATGCATTCAGCGGACAAATGAAAATTGATGCAATCACCCGCATTTACAGGGAGTTGAACATCCGGGAGATCACCCGTCACGAAATCGAAATTCATCTTGGAAAGGCTATGTCCATCCTTGAGTCTCTGGGTTATGAACCGGCAAAGACCATGGAACTTACCATGTTATTGCACGATATGCTGGGGAGGGAACGGTAATCTGCTCAATTCAGATTTCCAGGATCTCAAGTTCATAATTAAGCTCTTCCCAGCGTTTCATCTCCTTTGCCAAAGCGCCTTTGATATCCTCATAGGCCTTATAGAGTGAGCCATCCTGGATCTGTTTCTGAAATTTGTCAGGATTGCCCAGCATTCCCTCCTTTTCCCTGATCTCCGCTTCAAACCGTTCGATTTCCGATTCACATTTTGTTATCTGTGTTTTTACCTTGCGGATCTCCTTATCATTTTCCTTCCTTTTCTCCCAGTCCAGCTTGTTTTGGGAAACCGACTCCCCTCCCGCCTGTGCAGCTGATTTTTGCTGGCCGGCTTCCAGTTCGTTGAGTGTCCTCAACCGGCGCTGTTCCAGGAAATCATAAATATCGCCCAGATATTCCTTTACCGTGCCCCGCCTGAATTCAAGAACCCTGTTGGTAAGTCCCTGCAGGAAATCACGGTCGTGCGATACGATGATCAGTGTGCCGTTATACTGAAGCAGGGCACTTTTCAGCACATCCTTGGAGCGCATGTCGAGGTGGTTGGTAGGTTCATCCAGGATGAGCAAATTTGCAGGTGTAAGCAGCAGTTTGGCAAGGGAGAGCCTCGATTTTTCGCCTCCTGAAAGCACCTTTACCTTTTTTTCGATATCATCGCCGCTGAACAGGAAACCTCCGAGGATACCCTTGATCCGGGTCCGGATGTCGCCAACCGCGATATCATCGATGGTTTTAAAAACAGTTTTTTCAGGGTCAAGGTAATCACTCTGATTTTGCGCGTAATACCCGATAACCACATTATGGCCGAATTTCAACTCTCCCGAATAATCAACCAGGCCGGTAATAACCTTTGAGAGGGTCGTTTTTCCCTCCCCGTTTTTCCCGACAAAGGCTATACGGTCTTCCTTGATCACGGTAAAGGAGAGATCGTTCAGCACCCTTTTCTGGGGGTAATCCTTGCAGATATTTTTTCCCTCCAGGATGATCTTTCCCGAATGCGGGGCAGGCGGAAACCGGAACCTTATCCCCGATTCATCGACCATATCAACCTCCACCAGGTCGATTTTGTCGAGCAGCTTGATGCGCGACTGCACCTGTTTTGCCTTGGTAGCCTTTGAACGGAACCGTTCGACAAACCGTTCAATCTGCCGGATCTGGCGCTGCTGATTGTTGTGGGTAGCCAGCTGGCTCTCCATCCGCTCTTCACGCATCAGCACATATTCGGAATAATTGGCCTTGTAGTCGTAAAGCTTGCCCATCGAAATTTCGATGGACCGTTTTGTGACATTATCCAGAAAGGCCCTGTCGTGCGAAACCAGCACAACAGCACCCTTATAGCCCGCCAGGAACTCTTCGAGCCACTGGATGGAATCGATATCGAGGTGGTTGGTAGGCTCGTCCAGCAGGATCACATCGTGCTGCTGAAGCAGGATTTTGGCGATTTCAACGCGCATCTGCCAGCCGCTGCTGAAGGTTGACATTTTCCTGTCAAACTCCTCGCGTTCAAAACCCAACCCCGTCAGCACCTTTTCAATGTTGACATGAACCGATTGTCCACCGATCAGGTGATAGCGCTCAATGGCTTCCGAATGCCTGCGGATAAGGGTATGGTAACTATCCGATTCGTAGTCGGTCCTTACCCCAATCTCCTTTTCATACCCTGCAATTCTCTCCTCCAGCTGAACAACCTCGGTAAAGGCATTCATCGCCTCCTCCACCACACTCCGCTCGCTGCTCATCTCCATCTCCTGGGGCAGGTATCCGGTTGAATAATTTTCCGGACTTATCACATCGCCCTCATCGGCCCTCTGCAACCCCTTGATGATCTTGAGCAAAGTAGACTTTCCTGCGCCATTTTTCCCGACCAGGCCTATGCGGTCTTTATCGTTGATGATAAAAGAGATGTGGTCGAACAGGGATTCGCCGCCAAACTGGATTGAAAGATTATTTATAGAAACCATAGATGATGCAAAGATAGGAATAGATTTCGGATCGGGTGAAAAATGAAAAAGGCCGGTGTAAACACCAGCCTTTTTCAAATCATATCCTGTTAAGGATTAGTGGGTCACCGTGATCTTGACAGTACGGATACCTTCGGTTGTCGAAACTTTTACAAAGTATACGCCAACGGTAAAGGCTGATACATCAATCTTCACAGTTTTAGAATCAACATTGCTGCTGGTATAAACCGTCTGACCGATAAAGTTGATCACATCAACACGGGAGATGGTGTAATCACTCTTGATGTTGACAAGTTCGGTAGCAGGATTCGGGTAAATCATGATCTGACCGTTGCCAAGTTCATTTACTCCGGTAGCCGGGAAATGTACAAGGATCGTATCTGATGAAGATTCACACAAGGTTGTCTGATCTACTGAGTTCTTGAACAGCGCTGTTACAAAATATTTCCAGCTGCTGGCCAACGGAGTGGTAGAAGGATGTACATCCAGATAGGTAGTGGCAGAAACGGTGGCGATCTTCGAGAAGGCGCCTGTTCCACTGTTATCTGTACGGTATACATTGTAACCTGAAAGGATACTGCTGTCGGAAGAAGAAACCTTCAGCGGGCCCATTGCCATGTAGCTGTGGCTGTCACCACGTACATTAGCCTGGTTAGCTTTGGCATCGCTCTTTACACCAACCGGGTTAGGCTGGCCGGGAACGAGAACAACAGATTTCATTTCGCTGGTTACCAGTGCAGTTACTCTTTCGAGGAATACGGCCGGGTTGGCACCAAGGGTTGAAGCTTTCGCCCAAACTCCTGTTGCTGACTGATTCCAAGCTAAATCCTGAGCTGCATAGGGTCCGTTTTCGTCGCTTGCAAGGTAGTAAGACTGAGCAGGCAGGTTGTTGAATTTAACCATGGCAAAGAATTCACCTGTGAAAGGAACGTTGTTGATGGGAACATCAATCCATGTGTTGACAGGACCTGCGCTGAAAGTAGCGCTTGAGCCTAACAGTACGTGGGCTGTGTTGTAGAAGTCAATTGATAACGGCTGAACCGAACCGGTTCCGTTGTCAACAAAGTATACACTTACCTTCTGGATCTGTCCGGTAGTTGCAGCAGCGATCGGGAAATCATTTCCAAACCAGCCAACCTGACCAGCGTTCATTGTCCAGCCATTTTCCCATGTGCCATCGTCAAATGTAAAGATGGTGATGATACCATTTACAGTTGCAGGACAGGCAGGTGCATGCCAGGTGAGGGTGGTGGTGAACTGTGACTGTGTGCCGGCGAGAACCGTCGGTGATTTGCAGATACCATAGGCATGGATGTTGTCAACATACCAGTGAAGGATGTCGGCTGAGCTCAGACCATTGGCGACAAAGCGTACGCGGAATGATTTGCCTCTTACAGAACCAATGTCGATGTGTTTTGCAACCCAGTTGGTCGAACCATTGTTGGTAAGTTCGGCTTTCTGGTGCCATGCTCCACTGTAATAAATGTCAACGGTAAGTTTTTCTTTACCAGTTGCATTACGATCCAGCAGTTTCACGTCGAAATCAAGCCAGATATCGGCGCAGGTCCATGCAGAAGCATCAATTACTTCGCTGGTCAGGGCCTGGCTGTAGTTGGCAATAGCAGTCTGCCATGTAAAGTCGGCACAAGGTGCGGGGTTACCAATACCGGTATTTACTGACCAGTGGTTGGTAGCTCCTGTAGGATAGGTCCAGCTGTTGAAAGCGAAGTTTCCCGAATTCCAAGGTTCGTAGAAGGGCAGCGGAGCGCCGCAATTCAGCGTAACAGTCTTCAGACCGGCTGTGTTCATCAGTGATTCGCCATAAGGTGCAGGAGGAGTGGCAATACCAAATGAGGTCAGGTCATAAAGGGCCTTCACATCATATTTGTAGGTGCCGGGGTTGAGGTTATAGTCATAATAGAATAACGTGTCAGGGCTCATGATCGTCTTGATCTTGGCGCCATCGCGATATACATTGTAACCTTTGAGGCCGACAGGGGTTGTGCCTGTACCGCCGCCGCCACCATTATCGGTGCGGAGTTCAACTGCATAAATCCAGTTTTGATTCTGAACTGCACCAAGGAGGCCGAATTTGCCAGCGTTGGTAACAGTTTCCAGACCACCGGCTGAACCGCCTGTGGGGAAACCAGCCAATGTACCGATGTTCTTGATAACACCGGTTGAGGTAAGGGTAGTTCCGGTAATTTTGAACTGCTCGAGTTCGTCTGTGTTGGCACCATTCTGTGCATGAACCCAGAGGAATGGTCCTGTAGGATCGGCATCATAAGCACTTCCGTAAGCATTGGTTACGGCAGGGCCGGTGGCAATTACGCTACCGGTTGTAGCACTGACCAGGAACATGGTTGTCCAGTCACCGCACCAGAAGCCGTTGTTTACGGGGTCATAGGCGATGTGGCGGATGTTACCAACGCCGGTTGTAGCTAAGCTTGAAATGATGGTATGGGCCGTCAGGTCAAGTTTGTTGATGGTGGAGGTATAGCCGGTTGCATAGGCGTTGGTTCCGTCAAAGGCGAAGTCGCGGCAAGCGGTCAGACCAGGAATGTCAAAGGTTGAAGTCTGAACACCTGTGGTTTTGTCATACTGGTAGAACCAGGTAGGTCCGCCAGCCCAACGGCAGGTATAGATGGAGCTGCCAATACAAACAACAGCAGTTTCCTGGTTGGTTGTGGTGGGCCATGCAAACATCATATCCCATAATGCAGTACTGTTGTCTACATTGGAGGGTGAAGTCACGATTGCGAACGGTGAAAGGTCAGCAGGGCTGCTTGCATCAACCTGTTTCGGGGTAATGCTGATGATCTGGGGAGCATCGGTTTGGGTAACCGGTTTTTTCCAGGTTAAGTAGGTGCTGCATTCGATGCCGGTAGCCGTAAGATCACGGGCAGGATAGAGGAAACGCGAAGTGAAGGTAACGCAGATCGGGTTGCTGTAACCACTGCCATAGATAGCTTTTACGCAGGCGGTGTAAACCGTGTTGTAAACAACCTGGTTGGCCGGAATGTTGTAAATGGTATCAGGTGTGTAGGCGATCAGTACGTTGTTCAGGTAGAAATTGTAACCAAGAACGCAAGGATTCGGACCATTGGTACCATCAGTGCTGTACAGCGAAATATTGTCGATGTTCCAGTTGTTGATATCATAGGAGTCGGCGCCGGCTGCGTGGAAACGGATCTGGAAGGCCGGTTTGTCTGTGATAGAAGTAATATCAACAGTTTCGGTAGTCCAGGGGATGTTGCCGTTCTGGTTGGTGTAGGTCTTTAAAGTTGACCAGGTTGCACCGTTCCAGAGTTCGACGGCCAATGTATTGACATTGGTGGTGCCGAAGTTGCTCAGGAAATAGTCATATTTCAGTTTTACCTGTGGGGCATGTGCACCAACGAAGGTCTTACTGGTAAGATACTCGTTGTAAGCAGTAACCTGCGGGGTCCAGGTGAACATACCTGAAGGAGCAGGATTACCTGTGGCTGCATCAATTACCCAGTTGGCGCCACCTGAAGTGGTCCAGTTGTTGGTGGCAAATGAGCCGCTGGCGAAATCTTCGTTCAGATGATACAGTCTGGTTCTTGGAGGACTCCAGGATGAATGCAGACTTACATTATCAACAACGAGATTCGTCGGAGCATCGGTATTCTGAAGGAGAGTAACGGTTAAGTTAACATCGCCCATAACAGAAACAGTCTGGGTGTAAACAGGGTAGGTAAACCGGGTAACGGTCATGGTGTAGGTGCCTTTCCAAACATTGGTAAAATGCACGCAACCTGAAGTATCGCTCGTTTTGGTATAGTTGGTATCAACATAAGCGGTATTGACCAATTTCACAACGGTACCGGCTTTGGGGTTTGCAACGCAGGTAAGACCAACGCATACATTTACATTAGCTGTCCAGCATTTGCCAAGGACATTCGAGAATGTAGGGGCTGAAAAACGCTGTCCCGGGGGTGAATAGATAGCTTCAACTGCCCAGCGGTAAGGACCGCAAGCCAGGGAAGGCCAGCCATTGTCAACGGTTGAGTTGGTAGCGCCGGTCCAGATGGAGGTCCAGGATGCCTGGGTACCTTCCTGACCTTGCTGAAGTCTCCATACCTGGTAGGTCGGGGTGATTTCAGGATAGTCAGCCTGTCCTTCGAAACCTGTTACGGTAGCAACGGGTGATTCGTAGATCAGACCTTCAGGAGCTGAAGCAGTGATCTGGTTTTTGTTGGCACCGGTGTTGTCTAACTGAGGGCCACCGAGACCCTGAACGATAGCACGCATCATGAAATTGCCAGCTGCAGGAACCCAGGGGCCGCTACCAGTAACAAATTTCGAATAGCTGCGCAGCTGGGTGTTGGTTAAGTCAACGCCAATACCAGCAGCGTGGGGAGGAATGCCACCCTGTTTCATCACCAGGTAGAAGTCACCTGAGTTGATGGTAAGAGGAGTGTTAAAGGAGAAATCAGCCCAGCCAAAAGCTGTGGCTGTAACAACGATACTATCAATGATCGTACCCGGGAGTCCACCAGTACCATCAGCTTTGTAAGCAAGCATGGTAAATGAGGTGAAAGGAAGTGCGTTTGCAGGATAGTTTACGGCTGTTCCAAGATTTACTTTACCACCGATGAGTTTCACAGGCCATGACAGCGGAGTGAATTTCAGGGCATTGAGGTTATTGGCATTTGCCCAGATAGCGAAGTTATCCTGGGTACCATCATCATAGATGATCTGGTACATTCCCTGGGGGATACCCCAGTTGAGGTTAACAGCGGTAGGAGTTGTAGGGTTGTTCAGTGCAGCGGTGAAAGGACCAGGCTGTACGGCAGTGGGCAGCAGGGCTGCATTCAGGGTAGCAGTATTGGGAGCTACTAAAGTAACGGTACCAACAAACTGATCGTAACCGGTTTTATTGATATAAACCGTCTGTAAACCTGTCAGGGTAAGCTGCGGTGTAATATAAGTTCCGCCGCCAATTGTCATGGTGATAGGAGGATTTGCAGGGGTAGGAAGACCAATGGTAATCGTAGCGCCTACAACAGGAGCTCCTGTTGAAGCATCGGTTACAACACCACTAATTTTGGGGCCGGGAACCAACGCAACGTTTAAGGTTGTGGTAACACCGGCTGTGATAGCGGATGTACCAGCATAGGAAACAAAACCAGGAGCAGTGATTGAAACACTTACCGTTCCGGAATTCAGACCAGGAACAGAATAGAAACCAACAGCATTGGTAGTAACGGCAGTAGCTCCGGTAACAGTTACCGTAGCACCTGAAATTGCGGCGCCACCGACCGAGCTGGTTACAGTACCCGCTAATGTACCTAATGCAATACCATTAAGGTGAGCATAGTCCATTATAACGTTGTTTCCAAACTGGCTCGTAAAGAGGAACCCAATTCTTAAATTTGCCTGGTTGCCTGCGTTGGCAGGAAGGGCAACATTGTGGATTTTCCATCCTGATGATCCATCATAACGAGGGATTAAACTTCCAACCGAAGTCCACGTAACACCACCATCGATGGAGTACTGGGGGGTAATGCCTTCAGTAGTGGAAGTGGTGTACCCCAGGTCATGGTACATGGCGAAGTCGATAGTCGCACCGGCATAACCAGCGGTTGACGTTCCAACAGTCCGATATAGACGTGTGGTGTAACCACTGGAGATACTGTAAGCGTTGTAAAACACTTCGTATGATCCATTGTACGGGGTAACCGTAACAGCTGGGTAACCTGTTGATCCTGAAGTAACGTAGGTAAGACCGTTCGTTGCTCCATTCACAATTACAGATGCCCAGTTTGCAGGGATGGCTCCTGCATTCTCAAAGCTTTCGGTCAGCAGAACAACCTGCGCCCGGGCCTGAGGTGCAATCACAAACGCCATTGCGAGAACCAACAGCATCATGACCATTTTTGTAACATTTTTCATAGAGATGATTTTAGGTTAGTAATAGTTTAATATAAAGATATAAGGGTATCAATAGACTTATTGATATATATAATGGAATAGGCCAACAAAAAATTTACACGTATGTAAGTGGTAAGGAAATTATGCGAAAAGACGTATTATATTGGAATATAACTTAGTAGAAACGGAATAACCTCATTACTCCCAGCAAAGGTACAAACATATTTCATACACTATACAAAATCCAACAATTTATTAGGCCGAATCGTGATAGTTTATATTTTCACGATTGCAGGTTTTCAGTAACGAATAGATTCACAAAATAATGCAGGTTCTCCTATCAAAAAACCGGGTGTATATTGTCTGCCAGAGCTTGTTTTCAAAAGAGGTTGAAAAATTCTGCTGGCCATCACCAAAAAAAAGGCCGGTGTAAACACCAGCCTTTTTCAAAGTAGTTCCGTTAAGGATTAGTGGGTCACTGTGATCTTGACGGTACGCATGCCTTCGGTGGTGGATACTTTTACAAAGTAAACCCCAACGGCAAAGGCCGACACATCAATCTTAATGGTTTTTGATTCAACATTGCTGCTGCTATAAACCTGCTGACCGATAAAGTTGATCACATCGAGCCGTGAGATGTTGTAATCACTCTTGATGTTCACCTGGTCTGTGGCAGGATTCGGGTAGATCATGATCTGGCCGCTGTTGAGTTCGCTGACTCCGGTGGCCGGGAAATGTACCAGGATGGTGTCGGAAGAGGGTTCGCACAGCATGGTCTGGTCAACCGAATTCTTGAATATCGCAGTTACAAAATACTTCCAGCTGCTGGCCAACGGTGTGGTTGACGGATGGACATCAAGATAGGTTGTGGCAGAAACGGTGCCGATCTTCGAGAAGGGACCCGTTCCCGAATTATCGGTACGGTAGATGTTGTAGCCCGACAACAGGCTGCTGTCAGCCGAAGAAGCAACCAGCGGTCCCATGACGCCATGATAGTAGGTATCAACGGAACGGTTCACTTTCGTGAGGTTGTTGGCCGGAGTTTTTGCTCCCGGGGTCGATTGAGCGCCTGGTACCAGCGTTACCTCTTTCATCTGACCACCGACAAGAGCCTGTGCCTGGATGATAAAGCAGCCGGTGCCGATGCCGAGTCCGAAGGTGCTCAGTTTTGCCCATGCACCGGTGTTGTCCCTGTACCAACCCAGATCCTGGGCGGTATAAGGTCCGTCGTTGTCCCATCCGAAGTAGTTGGTTGCTGTCGGGTTGTTGTTCCATTTAACCATGGCAAAGAACGGGCCGGAGAATGGAATATTCGGTGCGGTAACGGTAATCCAGTCATCAGCGGGAGGTGTAAAGGTGTTACTGGTCCCGAGAAGAACATGGGCTGCGCTGTAAACATCTACCTGCATGGTAAACGGGGCGCCGGTAGCATTGGCCATCCAGTACATCTTGAATTGAGTCAGCACTCCGTCGTACATCGGGGAGATCGGGAACTCAGTGCCCAGCCAGGCAATTTCACCGTTATCGGTCACACCCGATTCTGCGGTTCCGTCATCAAACACGAAATTCATCAGGGTCGCGGCAGTTCCGGCACAATTCGGAGCATGCCATGTAAGGGTCGTGGTGAACTGTGATTGGGTTGCGGCAAGTGTTGTAGGAGCTTTGCAGATGCCATAGGCATGGATATTGTCAACATACCAGTGAAGGATGTCGGCCGAATTCAGGCCATTGGCGACAAAACGAACACGGAATGATTTACCCTTTACCGAGCTGATATCGATATGCTTGGCAACCCAGTTGGTCGAACCGTTGTTGGTAAGTTCGGCCTTCTGATGCCATACGCCATTATAGAATACGTCAATAGTCAGCTTTTCCTTGCCAGTTGCATTGTGATCCAGCAGTTTCACATCGAAATCAAGCCAGATGGCGGCGCAGGTCCATGCCGTGGCATCGATTACCTCGCTGGTCAGCGCCTGGCTGTAGTTGGCAATGACAGTCTGCCAGGTAAAGTCGGCACACGGGGCAGGGTTGCCAACACCGGTATTGACCGACCAGTGGTTGGTAGCTCCTGCAGGATATGTCCAGCTGTTGAAGGCGAAGTTGCCCGAAGTCCATGGTTCGTAAAATGGCAGCGGTGCACCGCAGTTCAATGTCACTGTCTGCAGGCCGGCTGTGTTCATCAGTGATTCGCCATAAGGTGCAGGAGGAGTGGCAATACCATAGGAGGTCAGGTCATAGAGTGCCTTCACATCATACTTGTAGGTGCCGGGGTTGAGGTTATAGTCATAATAGAACAGGGTGTCGGGGCTCATGATCGTCTTGATCTTGGCGCCATCGCGATAAACGTTGTAGCCCTTGAGGCCGACAGGGGTTGTGCCTGTACCGCCGCCTCCGCCATTGTCGGCACGGAGTTCAACTGCATAAACCCAGTTCTGGTTCTGAACAGCGCCAAGGAGGCCGAATTTGCCGGCGTTGGTAACTGTTTCCAAACCGCCTGCTGATCCACCGGAGGGGAATCCGACAAAGGTTCCGACATTCTTCACAACGCCGGTTGCGGTGAGGGTGGTGCCGGTGATCTTGAACTGTTCGAGTTCATCGGTATTGGCGCCATTTTGTGCATGTACCCAAAGGAAGGGTCCCGTAGGATCGGCATCATAAGCGCTGCCATATGCATTGCTCATGGCCGGGCCTGTGGCAACAACGTTACCGGTTGTAGCACTGACCAGGAACATGGTGGTCCAGTCACCTACCCAGAAGCCGTTGTTCACGGGGTCATAGGCGATGTGGCGGATGTTACCCGCGCCGGTTGTAGCTAAGCTTGAGATGATGGTATGAGCCGTCAGGTCAAGTTTGTTGATGGTAGAGGTATAACCGGTTGCATAGGCATTGGTTCCGTCAAAGGCGAAGTCGCGGCATGCGGTCAGACCAGGAATGTCGAAGGTCGAAACCTGGACACCGGTGGTTTTGTCATACTGGTAGAACCAGGTAGGTCCGCCAGCCCAACGGCAGGTATAGATGTAGTTGCCAATACAAACAACAGCAGTTTCCTGATTGGTTGTGGTGGGCCATGCAAACATCATATCCCATAAGGCAGTACTGTTATCTACATTGGAGGGTGATGTTACGATTGCGAAAGGTGAAAGGTCAGCAGGGCTGCCTGCATCAACCTGTTTCGGGGTGATACTGATAATCTGGGGGGCATCGGTCTGGGTAACCGGTTTCTTCCAGGTCAGGTAGGTGCTGCATTCGATACCTGTTGCCGTGAGATCACGCGCAGGATAGAGAAAACGCGATGTAAAGGTAACACAGATCGGGTTGCTGTAACCACTGCCGTAGATAGCCTTCACGCATGCCGTGTAAACCGTGTTGTAAACAACCTGGTTTGCCGGTATATTGTACATGGTATCAGGTGTATAGGCGATCAGGATGTTGTTCAGGTAGAAATTATACCCGAGAACGCAGGGGTTCGGTCCGCTGGTGCCATCGGTACTATAGACCGACACATTGTCGATGTTCCAGTTGTTGATGTCGACTGAATTCGCGCCAGCGGCATGGAAACGGATTTGGAAGGCCGGTTTGTCGGTAATGGAAGAGATATCGACGGTTTCGGTTGTCCAGGGGATATTGCCGTTCTGGTTGGTATAGCTCTTTAGCACAGACCAGGTGGCTCCGTTCCAGAGTTCGACAGCAAGTGTGTTGACATTGGTGGTGCCGTAATTGCTCAGGAAATAGTCATATTTCAGTTTAACCATCGGGGCGTGGGCGCCAGCAAAGGTCTTACTGGTAAGATACTGATCATAGTTGGTAAGCTGCGGGGTCCAGTTGAACATGGCTGATGGGGCGGGATTCCCGGTGCCTGCCGCAACACTCCAGTTACTACCGGTAGTGGTGGTCCAGTTGTTGGTGGCAAAGGAGCCGCTGGCGAAATCCTCGTTCAGGTGATACAGTCTGGTCCTGGGAGGGCTCCATGTAGAGTGCAGGCTGACATTGTCAACAACCAGGTTGGTCGGGGCATCAGTATTCTGAAGCAGGGTGACGGTTAAATTAACATCTCCCAGTACCGAAATTGTCTGTGTATAAACCGGGTAGGTGAACCTTGTTACCGTCATAGTATAGCTGCCTTTCCAAACATTGGTAAAATGCACGCAACCTGAAGTATCGCTCGTTTTGGTATAGTTTGTATCGGGATAGGCTGTATTGACAAGTTTCACCACGGTACCTGCCTTTGGATTGGCGACACAGGTAAGTCCGATGCATACATTGACATTGGCTGTCCAGCATTTGCCAAGGACATTGGAGAAGGTCGGGGCTGAAAAACGCTGACCCGGGGGTGAATAGATGGCTTCAACCGCCCAGCGGTAAGGTCCGCAGGCCAGGGATGGCCAGCCGTTGTCGACCGTTGTGTTGGTGGCACCGGTCCAGATGGAGGTCCAGGATGCCTGGGTACCTTCCTGGCCCTGTTGCAGACGCCATACCTGGTAGGTAGGGGTGATTTCAGGATAGTCAGCCTGACCTTCGTAACCAGTTACCGTAGCAACGGGAGATTCGTAGATCAGGCCATCAGGTGCTGAAGCAGTGATCAGCTTTTTGGCGGCGCCACTGTTATCCAGCTGCGGGCCTCCAAGCCCCTGTACAATAGCGCGCATCATGAAATTGCCGGCAGCAGGAACCCAGGGGCCGCTTCCGGTAACAAATTTCGAGTAGCTGCGCAGTTGGGTGTTGGTCAGGTCAACGCCAATACCTGCAGCGTGGGGAGGAACGCCTCCCTGTTTCATCACCAGGTAGAAATCGCCTGAATTGATGGTCAGAGGAACCATGAATGAGAAGTCAACCCAGCCAAAATTGGTGGGGGTCACGACCACACTGTCAATAATGGTTCCGGGGAGTCCACCCGTGCCATCAGCTTTACAGGCAAGCATGGTAAAGGCGGTAAACGGAAGAACATTTGCGGGATAATTTGTGGATATTCCAAGATTTACTTTACCACCGATAAGTTTCACCGGCCACGACAGCGGGGTGAACTTCAGGGCATTAAGGTTATTGGCATTGGCCCAGATGGCGAAGTTTTCCTGTCCGCCATCATCATAGATGATCTGGTACATCCCCTGGGGGATACCCCAGTTAAGGTTAACGGCCGTTGGGGTAGTAGGATTGTTCAGCGCAGCGGTGAACGGGCCTGGCTGAACGGCAGTCGGCAGCAGGGCTGCTGTAATGGTAGATGTATTGGGAGCCGTAAGTGTAATGGAGCCTACAAACTGATCATACCCCGTCTTATTTATATAAAAATTGTGAACCCCGGAAAGACTAAGCTGGGTGAGCGGGATCAACCCGCCTCCGACCGTCATGGTTATAGGAGGGTTTGTGGGTGAGGGCAGGTCGATGGTCACAGTAGCCCCAACAACCGGTGCCCCGGTAGATGCATCGGTAACGGTACCGTTAATTTTCGGGCCGGGTACCAGGGCAACGTTCAGGGTTGTGGTAACACCCGCGGTAATGGCTGCCGTGCCGCTGTAAGGCACGAAACCCGGCATGGTGATGGAAACACTTACCGTACCCGTATTGAGGCCGGGAACGGAATAGAAACCAGCTGCATTGGTAGTAACAGCAGTAGCACCGGTTACGGTAACTGTTGCGCCCTGAATAGCAGCGCCGCCAACCGAATTGGTAACTGTACCGGCTAGAGTACCCAGGGCAATACCATTCAGATGGACATAGTCCATGAAGATGTTATTCCCGAAGGCGCTGGTAAAGAGGAAACCAATCCTGAGGTTCGCCTGGTTGCCGGCATTGGCAGGAAGGGCAACATTGTGGACTGTCCATCCTGAAGTCCCGTCCTGGCGAAGGATCATGGAACCTACCGATGTCCAGGTAGTACCGCCGTCGATTGAATACTGAGGCGTAATCCCTTCTACATAACCGGTATATCCCATATCATGGTACATGGCAAAGTCGATGCTTGCTCCGGCATAACCGGCAGTAGAAGTGCCTGCAGTCCGATATAGACGGGTTGAGCCACTTACGATACTGTAAGCATTGTAGAATACCTCATACGAACCATTGTAGGGTGTAACGGTCACAGAAGGATAACCTGTCGATCCGGATGTGATGTAAGTCAATCCATTCGTCGTACCGGTCACAATCACTGAGGCCCAGTTGGCAGGAATAGCTCCTGCGTTCTCAAAGCTTTCGGTTAGCAGGACAACCTGCGACCGTGCCTGGGGTGCAATCACAAATGCCATTGCCATAACCAACAGCATCATGACTAATTTTGTAACATTTCTCATAGCTTTGAATTAATTTAGGAATTGATTAACTGAAAATATAAGGGTATCAATAAACTTATTGATATATATAATGGAGAACTTAGTCGAGCATTTCATCACGGATCATTTGGAGTCATAATCCTGTTAACATCAGTCAGAACAAACAACAGTATGTCAGTATTCACGGGACGTTTCAACAATATAGGACATATTTTCCCGTGAGAACACTCACAACAAATATACAATTTTTTTTTATTTATTCATTTTCTTTTGTTTTTTTAATTTATTTTTTTATTTTTTAAGCCATTATTCCGGCTACTTTTGAATCAAGAGGAAGTTCAGGGGGGGAAGCAGCAAAGCATCATGTCTTCGCACGGGAATTTCTCCTGATCCATTCTGTTGATATTACCCCCCCGTCACAATGTAAAAAAGAAAGGGCTGACCATCTCTGGCCAGCCCTTTCCGGGATATTCCTGTTAAGGATTAGTGGGTCACCGTGATCTTGACAGTACGGATACCTTCGGTTGTCGATACTTTTACAAAGTATACGCCAACGGTAAAGGCTGATACATCAATCTTCACAGTTTTAGAATCAACATTGCTGCTGGTATAAACCGGCTGGCCGATAAAGTTGATCACATCAACACGGGAGATGGTGTAATCACTCTTGATGTTGACAAGTTCGGTAGCAGGATTCGGGTAAATCATGATCTGACCGTTGCCAAGTTCATTTACTCCGGTAGCCGGGAAATGTACAAGGATCGTATCTGATGAAGATTCACACAAGGTTGTCTGATCTACTGAGTTCTTGAACAGCGCTGTTACAAAATATTTCCAGCTGCTGGCCAACGGAGTGGTAGAAGGATGTACATCCAGATAGGTAGTGGCAGAAACGGTGGCGATCTTCGAGAAGGCGCCTGTTCCACTGTTATCTGTACGGTATACATTGTAACCTGAAAGGATACTGCTGTCGGAAGAAGAAACCTTCAGCGGGCCCATTGCCATGTAGCTGTGGCTGTCACCACGTACATTAGCCTGGTTAGCTTTGGCATCGCTCTTTACACCAACCGGGTTAGGCTGGCCGGGAACGAGAACAACAGATTTCATTTCGCTGGTTACCAGTGCAGTTACTCTTTCGAGGAATACGGCCGGGTTGGCACCAAGGGTTGAAGCTTTCGCCCAAACTCCTGTTGCTGACTGATTCCAAGCTAAATCCTGAGCTGCATAGGGTCCGTTTTCGTCGCTTGCAAGGTAGTAAGACTGAGCAGGCAGGTTGTTGAATTTAACCATGGCAAAGAATTCACCTGTGAAAGGAACGTTGTTGATGGGAACATCAATCCATGTGTTGACAGGACCTGCGCTGAAAGTAGCGCTTGAGCCTAACAGTACGTGGGCTGTGTTGTAGAAGTCAATTGATAACGGCTGAACCGAACCGGTTCCGTTGTCAACAAAGTATACACTTACCTTCTGGATCTGTCCGGTAGTTGCAGCAGCGATCGGGAAATCATTTCCAAACCAGCCAACCTGACCAGCGTTCATTGTCCAGCCATTTTCCCATGTGCCATCGTCAAATGTAAAGATGGTGATGATACCATTTACAGTTGCAGGACAGGCAGGTGCATGCCAGGTGAGGGTGGTGGTGAACTGTGACTGTGTGCCGGCGAGAACCGTCGGTGATTTGCAGATACCATAGGCATGGATGTTGTCAACATACCAGTGAAGGATGTCGGCTGAGCTCAGACCATTGGCGACAAAGCGTACGCGGAATGATTTGCCTCTTACAGAACCAATGTCGATGTGTTTTGCAACCCAGTTGGTCGAACCATTGTTGGTAAGTTCGGCTTTCTGGTGCCATGCTCCACTGTAATAAATGTCAACGGTAAGTTTTTCTTTACCAGTTGCATTACGATCCAGCAGTTTCACGTCGAAATCAAGCCAGATATCGGCGCAGGTCCATGCAGAAGCATCAATTACTTCGCTGGTCAGGGCCTGGCTGTAGTTGGCAATAGCAGTCTGCCATGTAAAGTCGGCACAAGGTGCGGGGTTACCAATACCGGTATTTACTGACCAGTGGTTGGTAGCTCCTGTAGGATAGGTCCAGCTGTTGAAAGCGAAGTTTCCCGAATTCCAAGGTTCGTAGAAGGGCAGCGGAGCGCCGCAATTCAGCGTAACAGTCTTCAGACCGGCTGTGTTCATCAGTGATTCGCCATAAGGTGCAGGAGGAGTGGCAATACCAAATGAGGTCAGGTCATAAAGGGCCTTCACATCATATTTGTAGGTGCCGGGGTTGAGGTTATAGTCATAATAGAATAACGTGTCAGGGCTCATGATCGTCTTGATCTTGGCGCCATCGCGATATACATTGTAACCTTTGAGGCCGACAGGGGTTGTGCCTGTACCGCCGCCGCCACCATTATCGGTGCGGAGTTCAACTGCATAAATCCAGTTTTGATTCTGAACTGCACCAAGGAGGCCGAATTTGCCAGCGTTGGTAACAGTTTCCAGACCACCGGCTGAACCGCCTGTGGGGAAACCAGCCAATGTACCGATGTTCTTGATAACACCGGTTGAGGTAAGGGTAGTTCCGGTAATTTTGAACTGCTCGAGTTCGTCTGTGTTGGCACCATTCTGTGCATGAACCCAGAGGAATGGTCCTGTAGGATCGGCATCATAAGCACTTCCGTAAGCATTGGTTACGGCAGGGCCGGTGGCAATTACGCTACCGGTTGTAGCACTGACCAGGAACATGGTTGTCCAGTCACCGCACCAGAAGCCGTTGTTTACGGGGTCATAGGCGATGTGGCGGATGTTACCAACGCCGGTTGTAGCTAAGCTTGAAATGATGGTATGGGCCGTCAGGTCAAGTTTGTTGATGGTGGAGGTATAGCCGGTTGCATAGGCGTTGGTTCCGTCAAAGGCGAAGTCGCGGCAAGCGGTCAGACCAGGAATGTCAAAGGTTGAAGTCTGAACACCTGTGGTTTTGTCATACTGGTAGAACCAGGTAGGTCCGCCAGCCCAACGGCAGGTATAGATGGAGCTGCCAATACAAACAACAGCAGTTTCCTGGTTGGTTGTGGTGGGCCATGCAAACATCATATCCCATAATGCAGTACTGTTGTCTACATTGGAGGGTGAAGTCACGATTGCGAACGGTGAAAGGTCAGCAGGGCTGCTTGCATCAACCTGTTTCGGGGTAATGCTGATGATCTGGGGAGCATCGGTTTGGGTAACCGGTTTTTTCCAGGTTAAGTAGGTGCTGCATTCGATGCCGGTAGCCGTAAGATCACGGGCAGGATAGAGGAAACGCGAAGTGAAGGTAACGCAGATCGGGTTGCTGTAACCACTGCCATAGATAGCTTTTACGCAGGCGGTGTAAACCGTGTTGTAAACAACCTGGTTGGCCGGAATGTTGTAAATGGTATCAGGTGTGTAGGCGATCAGTACGTTGTTCAGGTAGAAATTGTAACCAAGAACGCAAGGATTCGGACCATTGGTACCATCAGTGCTGTACAGCGAAATATTGTCGATGTTCCAGTTGTTGATATCATAGGAGTCGGCGCCGGCTGCGTGGAAACGGATCTGGAAGGCCGGTTTGTCTGTGATAGAAGTAATATCAACAGTTTCGGTAGTCCAGGGGATGTTGCCGTTCTGGTTGGTGTAGGTCTTTAAAGTTGACCAGGTTGCACCGTTCCAGAGTTCGACGGCCAATGTATTGACATTGGTGGTGCCGAAGTTGCTCAGGAAATAGTCATATTTCAGTTTTACCTGTGGGGCATGTGCACCAACGAAGGTCTTACTGGTAAGATACTCGTTGTAAGCAGTAACCTGCGGGGTCCAGGTGAACATACCTGAAGGAGCAGGATTACCTGTGGCTGCATCAATTACCCAGTTGGCGCCACCTGAAGTGGTCCAGTTGTTGGTGGCAAATGAGCCGCTGGCGAAATCTTCGTTCAGATGATACAGTCTGGTTCTTGGAGGACTCCAGGATGAATGCAGACTTACATTATCAACAACGAGATTCGTCGGAGCATCGGTATTCTGAAGGAGAGTAACGGTTAAGTTAACATCGCCCATAACAGAAACAGTCTGGGTGTAAACAGGGTAGGTAAACCGGGTAACGGTCATGGTGTAGGTGCCTTTCCAAACATTGGTAAAATGCACGCAACCTGAAGTATCGCTCGTTTTGGTATAGTTGGTATCAACATAAGCGGTATTGACCAATTTCACAACGGTACCGGCTTTGGGGTTTGCAACGCAGGTAAGACCAACGCATACATTTACATTAGCTGTCCAGCATTTGCCAAGGACATTCGAGAATGTAGGGGCTGAAAAACGCTGTCCCGGGGGTGAATAGATAGCTTCAACTGCCCAGCGGTAAGGACCACAGACCAGTGACGGCCAGCCGTTGTCAACGGTGGAGTTGGTGGCACCGGTCCAGATGGAGGTCCATGATGCCGGCGTACCTTCCTGACCTTGCTGAAGTCTCCAAACCTGGTAGGTCGGGGTGATTTCAGGATAGTCAGCCTGTCCTTCGTAACCAGTTACAGTAGCAACGGGTGATTCGTAGATCAGACCTTCCGGAGCAGAAGCAGTGATCAGGTTATTGTTAGCAACAACTTTGTCCAGCTGGGGACCACCAATACCCTGAACGATAGCGCGCATCATGAAATTTCCAGCTGCAGGGACCCACGGGCCACCACCAGTAACAAATTTCGAATAGCTGCGCAGCTGGGTGTTGGTAAGGTCAACGCCAATACCTGCAGCGTGGGGAGGAACGCCTCCCTGCTTCATCACCAGGTAGAAATCACCTGAAGCGATGTTCAGCGGGGTTGTGAAACTGAAGTCAACCCAGCCAAAATCGGTCGGGGTAACGGTAACACTGTCAATTTTCGTACCGGGAACTCCACCGGGACCATCAGCCTTATAGGCCATCATGGTAAAGGCGGTAAAGGGCAGCACATTGGTAGGATAGTTTGAGGCGGTTCCAAGATTTACCTTGCCACCGATAAGTTTCACCGGCCATGACAGCGGGGTGAACTTCAGGGCATTGAGGTTGTTGGCATTTGCCCAGATAGCGAAATTATCCTGTGTGCCGTCATCATAGATGATCTGGTACATTCCCTGGGGGATACCCCAGTTGAGGTTAATGGCGGTAGGCGTTGTAGGGTTGTTAAGCGCAGCGGTAAAGGGGCCCGGAGGAACCGCGGTTGGCAATAAAGCTGCCGTTAAAGCAGAGGTGTTACCACCGGTGAGGGTGACTGAGCCTACAAACTGGTCATATCCGGTTTTGTTGATATAGAAATTGTGAACCCCGGTTACATTGATCTGGGTAAGGGGAATAACACCGCCTGCAATGGTCATGGTAACAGGAGGATTTGTAGGGCTTGGCAGGTCGATGGTGACAGTTGCGCCAACAACGGGAGCTCCTGTAGAGGCATCGGTAACTGTGCCATTGATTTTGGGACTTGGGGCAAGGGCAATATTCTTGGTGGTAGTCGTACCGCCAACCATAACAGCTGTACCGGTATAGGGCACGTATCCTGTTGCAGTAACACCGACATTTACGGTTCCAGGGGTGATACTGGCAACGGTATAGAGTCCGGCGGCATTGGTTGTAACGGGCGGATAACCGGTAACCGTAACGGTTGCGCCGGCAATGGCAGCCAGGGTAACAGAGTTGGTAACGGTTCCTGAAAGGGTTCCGAATGTTGCACCCGCAACGTTGATGGTAAAGTCGGCTGAGTTTCCATAGGACTGCGAACTGCAGGGGCCTGTGGGTGCACCGATCCATTCTGTTCTGTACCGCAACCGGTGAGCCCCGGCGGTGGTACCCGCGGGAATATTGATGGTCGCGGTATAGTTGGTGGCTGCAGCGGTGCATACAAGGCCTGTCACAAAGATCTCACCGGCATCAAACGTGTTGTTGTTGTTGAGATCTATCCAGAGGCTCATATAGGTACTGCTGTAACCGGCCTGAACGGTTAAGGTGTAATTTGTTCCTGTCGTCAAAGTTGTGGATGACGCAGTGTAATCGTGATACCAGGCATTGGGCGATCCGTTGCACGCAATGGCCTGATTGATGGTACCCAGCTGAAAGTGGGTAAGTCCGTCTCCATAGGTACATCCGGTAGTATATGTCGGAGTACAATAGGGAGCCTGCGCATAGGCTCCGCCCCATAGTAATACAAGAAACAGGATCTGCAAAAATCTGAAGATTTTTTTCATGATAATGGAGTTAAGTTAATAATAAAATTTACACAATGGAATATTAAGGGGATCAATAGCGATATTGATATATATATGGAATAATCTTTCTTCATAAAAACTTGTCATCCAATGCATAAAACAAAACATCAATCAGTCATCTTGCTGACTAACAATGAATTAAAATAATTTTCCTGTTCAAATTGCTCTTCAAAGATAAAAATAAATAGTGTAAAACAAAAAGAATGAAGATTATTTTTATGATCAAACTAATCGGAAGTGATGCAGACCTTAGCATTGCTTACACGGTCTTTGAGCCGTACCTGCAGAAGGTACATTCCGGGAGCGATTCCCCGGACTGAGAACGAGAATGTATGGCTGGTGTTTGTATTCCAGGTACCTGACAGAGAGCCGGTACAGCTGAGAAGTTTTACCTCCAGGATTTCTTCCTGACTGGAAATGGTAAGCCGGTCGCTGGCCGGGTTTGGGAAGATTCTGATCCCCGGAAGGCTCCTGGAATCAATGCCAGTGATGACCGATACCGGGACCGTATCCGAATTTGTAGAATTGACACATTCCTCAAAACGGCTTTGCACAAAGTAATGGTATTGTCCGGTCAGCAGACCTGGATCAAAGTAATTGGTATCGCTGACAGGGGAAGCGTTGATCCTAACAAAATTGCCTGTGTTTCCATTCTTGCGATAGATGTCGTACCCGATCAGGTTATGGGCCGGCAGCGCAGGGTTCACGGGGAAACGGGGCGTTGAACCGACCGGAACAATCTTCGAATAGTGATCCTTTGCGCCGATGGAACAATCATCAATGGCCCAGGGGTACCATAGTCCATTGCCGTCGCCGTCAACGGCATGCCAGGCGATATCGATTGTTTCACCGGCATACCCGGAAAGGTCAATGTGGTAAGGCGTATTCCATGCATTCACCCCGGAAGCAGGGGTATAGGAGGGCAATGCCGACATATCGAGCAGCACAGTCCAGCTGGCTCCCTGGTCGGATGAAACCTGGACATAATAGTGATCCAGGTGAAGGGAGCCCTGGAAGGCATAACTCCAGAAGGTGAGATCTCCGTTTACATATATATTATGCGCAATAAGCCATTCATCCTGGCGGGAATAATCCCAGTTCAGTCCGGCGGCAAAATTGCCGTAGTGTACGCCCAATGGCCCGGATGAAGCCATATGCGACCAGGCAGATGTAAGATTGGTGGACTGTTCTGTCCAGGCAGCCGGTGGAAAAAAGGGCTCTTCGAAACCTTCATTCAACAGGTTGCCGCCGTAGCAGGCCGGCGAACCCCAGGCGAGATTTACGCCGCCTCCCGCCGGGAGAGCCGAGAGGTTTGTGGCGGGGTAACATACCGGATAGACACTTATATTGTCGAGACACCAGCTCAGAATCTCGGAAGAGTTCTCCCCTGCCGCCCTGAATCTGATCCGGAATCCCTTACCCCTGACCGGGGAGATATCAATATGGTAGCTTGTCCAGGGGATGCTCCCCGAATTTTTAATCTCCGCTTTCTGATGCCAGGTATGGTTGTAATATACATCCACGATAAACTTTTCAGTTCCGGTGGCATTCCTGTCGGATAATTTAAGGTCGAAATCGAGCCAGATGGCGGCACAGGTGAAGGGTACGCCGCTGAAGGGAGGACTTTCCAGGGAGAAATCGTAGTTGACCTGGGGTGGCTGCCACCTGAAACTTGCCGCCGGAGTAGGTATCCCTTCATTGGGATCGATCACCCAGTTCCCCGGGTTTGGCGTAAATTTCCATTCATTATAGGCAAACGTGCCATGATCCCATGATTCAAAAAAGGGAAGCTGACGGCCAAAATTGATCGTGATATCCAGCGGACCCGCTTTGACGCTTTCGGCAAACAGGCCGGGATACCCGTAAGAAGTGAGGTCATAGGCTGCAGCAACCTTGTAATGGTATATGCCGGGTTCCAGGTTGACATCATAAAAGGAGAGGGTGTCGGTGAAGGTGATATGGGCGATCACACTGTCGTCGCGGTAGATGGTATAGCCCACCAGGCCCGGCGGGGTAACGGCCAGGGTATCCGTGCCGGAGTTGGGTTTCTCCCAGGCAAGATAGGCCACATTTTCATAGGGAGCGCCGTTCAGATTGCGCACCGGATAAAGAAAGTGCGATGTAAATGACGTACAGGAGAAATCGGAGTACCCGCTACCGTAAAGTGCTCTGACACAAGCCGTATAGGTTTGACCGTACTGCACTTGGTTTGACGGGATCGAATAGCCATTTTTCACCGTATAGCCACTGATCACATTACCCAGGTAAAAGTAATATCCAAGGATGCAGTTTGCCTGTTGCTGGGCCGGTTCCGTGGCATTGATGCCGATATTGTCGACACACCAGTTGTTGATGTCAAAGGAATCGCCGCCGGTGGCAGTGAAACGAAGCCTGAAATCATGGTTTGTATAGGCAGAGATATCGATCTCCTCCGTGGTCCAGGGGAAGCTGCCGGCGCTGTTATCATAGTTTTTCAGGGGAGCCCAGACATTTCCGTTCCACAGTTCCACGGCCATCTGGTTTACACTCGTGGTTCCTGCATTATCCAGCAAAATATCATATTTCAGTTTCAGCAGGGTGGAACGTTCACCCGTGATGGTACGGCTGACAAGCGACTGTGTGTAATTCTGCTGATGGGGAAGGGAGGAGAAAATCACGCAGGGTGCAGGATTTCCCACGGCAGAGGAGATGCTCCAGTTGGAGCCGCCCTGCAGGGTCCAGCCGTTATGGGTCAGGTTCCCGCTGCTCCAGTTTTCAGAAAAGATGGATTTGCCGAAGTGCGGAACATCCCAGTGAGCCAGAAGGTTACTATCGTTGACAACCAGGTTGGCCGGAGGGGGTTTTATCTGGTGCAGGATGATGTTGAGGTTGACGGCAGCCGTTACCGGCAGGGTTTGCAGCAGGGTATCATACCCGAATTTGGTTATGGTAAGCTGATAGGTGCCCTTCCACACATTCGGGAACAGGATGATCCCGGTGGTGTCGGAAAGGGCCGAGTAGGCCGTATCGGGATAGGCCATGTTGACGAAGTTCACGGAGGCTCCTGCATATCCGCTGCTCAGGCAGCTGGGGTTCACGTGAATGGTAACAGGAGCGGTCCAGCATTTTCCGATAATATTTGAAAAGGAGACCGTTGACCACCGGTTTGCAGCATACAGGGCCTTTACGCCCCACCGGTAGGGGCCACAGGGCAGGGAGGGCCACGAATTATCGGGAACGGTGGTTGCGGTTGTAACCGCCAGGAGTGTCCATGCCGAAGGATTTTGTTCCTCCCCCTGACGAAGGCGGAAGATGTTACAGGAAACAGCGCTGGAGGTTGCATCGGAGAGAGGCGGAGGCCCGCCGGGTCCTTCGCATTGTGCACGGATCATGAAGTTCCCACCTGCCGGGATCCACGGGCTTCCTCCGGTAACGAACTTTGAATAGCTGCGGAATTGCGGGGTGGTTTCATCAATGGCAATCCCCGAGGCGCCAGGAGGGGGGCCAACCTGAATCATCACGATATAAAAAGATCCGCTGTTGATTGCTATTGGCGCAGGAAGGGTAAACTCAACCCATCCCGTGGCCGCAGGGGTTATGGTAAAGGGCCCGGCAAGGCTGCTTCCCGGTGATCCACCCGGCCCGAGGGCATCATAAATGCTAACCTGAAAGGCTCCCGGAACGGTAACTCCCGGGGAATAATTAGCGCTGTTGCCAATATTCACAGAACCTCCCGTTACCCTGACCGGGAAGCCGGCCGGCGTGAATTTCACCGCATTCATATTGCCGGAGTATCCCCAGATGGTAAAATCATCCTGGATCCCGTCGTCATAGATCAACTCATAGCTCCCCGACGGGGCTGTCCAGGAAATCCCTACACTCTGCGACGCGTTGTTCAGCAGGGCAGTAACAGCCTGAGGCGCATTTACCGTCTCCCATAAGGAAATGTTCAGGGTAACCGTAACCCCTGGCTGGAAGGCAACAGGGGCAGCGGTATAGACATCAAAACCCGGTTTCGTGGCGGTTGCAGCAAAGGTTCCGACCGGGTCGACCGACAACAGGTAAACGCCCCCTGAGGTGGAGTAGGTTGTTTTCCCGTTTACCGTAACACGGGCCCCCACGACAGGACTGCCGGTGGCCCCGTTTGAAACCACACCCAGCAGGGTGGCAGAGGTGACCGGGAAGGCTTGTCCCCTTGAAGACAGAAATGACAATGCCAGAACCGGCATCAATAGGTAAAATGCCAGGTTCAGCAGGGGGAGGAGAAAAATCCGTAGCCTTCTATAAACCATACAACTGCTTGAACGGATAAACCGTTGATTTTGTTACAAATTTACATAAATAAAATCAGATTTACCATACTGGCGGCGCCTGATTTATGATTTCACGCAAGAAAATTTCCAGGGTGACGGGAGGGTGCCAGCCGGGTCGTGCCTGGATCAGGAGGAGAAAAACCAGGCAACATGTCAATTTGCCTACACGTTTTATTTAAACACAAAGCACACAATGATTTACACAAAGTTAACCATGGGATTCTTCGTGTCCATGGTGCCCTCTTTGTCTCTTTGCGCTTAAAATTGATTTCTTTTCTGAAAATTAAACAGTCTTTAAATCTGCTTTTTTTTCTCGTTTGGTTTGTTAATAGAAAAAAATTTATAACTTTGCACTCCCAAATTTACGAACATCAATACATTATAACATGTACGCAATCGTTGAAATAGCCGGTCAGCAATTCAAGGTAGAGAAGAACGACGAGATCTTTGTTCACCGCCTCGAAGGTGAACCCGGGACAAAAATTGAATTTGACAAGGTTTTGCTGCTGGATAACGACGGCAAGATCAGTGTTGGCAAGCCTTTGGTTGAAGGAAGCACGGTAAGCGGTTCGATCATTGATCATGCCCGTGGTGATAAAGTTATCATCTTCAAAAAGAAGCGCCGTAAGGGATATGAAAAGGAATCAGGCCACCGGCAGGATTTCAGCAAGATCCTGATTGAAAACATCAGTTTCTGAATGCAGCAGGGGTTTTAACCCTCTGCACAGGACAAACGATAATCGAAAAACAAATTAATCCGGATTAAAAGTTAGTTACATAATTTTTAATTTTTAATTAAGCAACGCATTATGGCACACAAGAAAGGGGCGGGCAGTTCAAGCAACGGCCGTGAATCACACAGTAAACGTTTAGGCGTTAAAATTTATGGTGGTCAGTTTGCCAAATCAGGCAACATCATCCTGAGGCAGCGGGGTACGGTGCACAATCCCGGGTTGAATGTCGGCATTGGCAAGGACCATACCCTCTTCGCCCTCATTGACGGTATCGTGGAATTTAAAAGGAAAAGAAGCGACCGCTCTTTTGTCTCCATCGTGCCGATGGAAGAGTCGGTAAATTAAAGTATTGCGGCGCACGGTTTCGTGTTTTCGCATCATCCTTTGCAAAACGGTATGGGTTAACCCATGCCGTTTTTTTTATTTTATGATAGTTTTTGCTTAATTTTGTTATCAAATAACGCTCGCCATGCTTTCATTGAATTATATCCGGGAACATCAGCAGGAGGTGATCGACCGTCTTGCCATTAAAAATTTTAACGGCACGGAGGTTGTCCGAAAAATCGTCCTGCTGGATGACCAGCGCAGGGAAACCCAGAAAAAACTTGACGATATACAGGCGCAAAGTAATATCCTGGCAAAGGAGATCGGCATGCTGTTTCAATCGGGCAAGAGTTCCGAAGCAAACCTGCTGAAGGCACAAACTGCTGAACTGAAAGAGAAGGCCAAATTGCTGGATCAATCCTTTGAAGAGATAAAAAAGGAGCTGGACGAGGTGCTGGTAAGAGTCCCCAACCTCCCCCACCCTTCCGTCCCGGCTGGCAAAACCCCTGAAGACAACCTGGTGGTATCGCAGGAGGGGGAGATCGTGCCGGTTGCCGCTACGGCAGTTCCGCACTGGGATCTCACCACGAAGTACGACCTGATCGATTTTATCACCGGGAACAAGATCACCGGGGCTGGATTTCCTTTATATAAAGGCAAGGGAGCCAGGCTGCAGCGTGCCCTGATCAACTTTTTCCTGGAGGAGGCGCTCAAGGCCGGGTACCAGGAGGTGCAGCCTCCCTATATGGTCAATGCAGCTTCGGCCTACGCCACCGGGCAGCTGCCCGACAAGGATGCACAGATGTATTACGTCGGTCTCGACGACATGTACCTCATCCCAACGGCCGAAGTGCCCGTGACCAACATTTACCGCGACACCATCCTGAAAGCGCAGGAACTTCCTGTTAAGAACGTTGCCTATTCCGCCTGTTTCCGCCGCGAGGCGGGCTCATATGGCAAGGATGTACGCGGGTTGAACAGGCTCCACCAGTTCGATAAGGTGGAAATCGTGCAGATCGCCCATCCCGACCATTCCTACCAGGTTCTGGAGGAGATGAAAACATACGTTACCGGCCTGCTTCGCAAACTCGAACTGCCCTTCCGCGTGCTTAAACTCTGCGGCGGCGACATGAGTTTCACCTCGGCCCTGACTTACGACATGGAGGTTTGGTCGTCGGCACAGGCAAGATGGCTTGAGGTCAGCTCCGTCTCCAATTTTGAAACCTTCCAGTCAAACAGGATGAAACTTCGCTTTAAGGATGAAAACGGGAAGATGAACATGCCTCATACGCTGAACGGCAGTGCGCTGGCGCTCCCGCGAATCGTTGCCTCCCTGCTTGAAAACAACCAGACCCCCGAAGGGATCAGGATCCCGCCTGCCCTGGTGCCTTTTACGGGATTCGATATGATCTGTTAATTTTCCGCCTGAACCTGCTTTTGACGGTCCTATCCCGGATACGGGCAAGGTACTCCACAGATACCCCATAGATACAGGTTTGAGCCAACCATCATGATGGTAACAGGATTCCAATAGAATGCTGTGCTGATACAAGCCTCTGATTCGCAGAGAAAAAAGCAATCAACTGACTATTTATCAGTAAATTAACTGACTCCTTAAATTATTCCTGCCTGCGCAATTTATTCAGCAGCAGGATTACCTGCCGGAAATACGATTTCCATGATCATACAATTAACTGATTTTTAAAGTGCCAGACCCTATTAACGGTGTTCACATATTCAGGCTTATACCACACCATGCCCGGCAATTTCACCAGTATGAGTGGCAAACAATATTTTGCAAATTATGATTTTTAATTTTTAATTTTGACCTGTTAACTAAAATCAACCTTCTATGAAAAAGATCATCGTTATTCTGCTGGTATTGCTGCCGGCAATTTTTACTGCTGAAACCATGTTCGGGCAACTCAACATAGGCGTAAAGGTCGGCTATAATGCCTCCAAACTATCCGCCAACATCGATTCGGTAACGACAAGTTTTAAATCGGGCATGCAGTTTGGCGCCTTTGTCCGCATCGGGTCCAAGCTTTACCTGCAGCCTGAACTTTACTACACCACGCAGGGTGGCGTTTTTACCAGCAATACACAGAACTGGAAACAAACCGTCAAGATCGGGTCACTGGATCTTCCTGTTCTGGTCGGGGTAAAAGTCCTTGATCTCAAGCTGGTGAATGTCCGGGTCCTGGCGGGGCCTGAAGCCTCTTTCGTAATCAATAAGAGTATCGAGGAGGGTGGTGTCAAGAACAGCCTGGGTCCTCTTTCCAAGGGAGATCTCAGCTCGGTGAACTGGTCGCTCCAGGCGGGAGCCGGGGTTGATGTATGGAAATTCACCCTTGACATCCGTTATCAGGTCGGGTTGTCCCAGATGGTCAAAGAGGTTAAAAGCTACTCGTTTGACTCTAAAAACAATGTCTGGGTCATCAGCCTTGGGTTCAAAATAATATAATATATCGGATTGCCCGCTGAGATCCCTTTCCCGGCAAACTGAACATGAACAGAGGTAGTCCAACCGGTTCTTATGAAGGTTAATGGTATTGATTACCGCACGGTCTGGATGGAGGGAACTTCGGTTTTTTTCATCGAGCAGAACCTGTTGCCGTTCCGGTTCAGTATTCATGAAGCAAAAGGTCATGCCGACTGCTGCCATGCGATCCGCACGATGATGGTACGCGGGGCAGGCGCCATCGGGGCCATGGCCGGTTTTGCCATGGCGCAGGCGGCGCTGGAGGCCCCGGCGGCTCATTACCTGCCCTTTCTATGTGAGGCCCGGCGGGAAATAGAATCAACCCGCCCAACTGCCCGCAACCTGTTTTATGCTGTTGAAAAGGTATTTGCTGCTGCCACGGAGTCCCCGGCAGCAGCAGTGGCAGAGGCCCAAAGAATTGCCGACCAGGATGCCTCCGATTCTCAAAAGATAGGGGAATATGGCAACCGCCTGATCCGCGACGGGATGAATATTGAAACCCACTGCAATGCAGGCTGGCTGGCCTTTGTTGATTACGGTACCGCCCTCTCCCCCATCTACCGGGCCCACCTTCAGGGAAAGAAGATTTTGGTCTATGCCGATGAGACCAGGCCCAGGAGCCAGGGTGCGAGACTTACGGCCTGGGAACTTCACCAGGCCGGTGTTCCCCACACCATTGTTCCCGACAATGCCGGGGCCTACCTGATGTCGCTGGGAAAAATTGACATGATGATTGTCGGGGCCGACCGCATTGCCGCCAACGGCGATGTGGCCAACAAGATCGGAACCCTTGAAAAGGCAATCGTTGCGCGCGAATACGGCGTTCCCTTTTACGTTGCAGCGCCCACCTCCACCTTCGATGCGGCCTGTCCCAACGGCAGCCACATCCCCATCGAAGCCCGGAGTGAGGATGAAATCCTTTACCAGGAAGGGCCTACGCGGGAGGGCCGTTATGAGAAGATCCTGGTATGCTCGCCCGGATCAACAGCATTCAACCCTGCATTTGACGTGACCCCTGCAAGATTTATTACCGGTATCATCACTGAAAAAGGGATCATCAGCCCAGACAAGGCACAGATCGAACAGCTTTTATCCATGTAAACCCGATGGATACCATTTACAATAATACCTACCCGGATAAACACCTTTAAATACAGCTACCATGAAATTATCACGATTGTCGTTATGGCTCCTTGCAGGAGCATTTGTCATGGCCCTTGCAATGCCTTCCCTTGCAGAGGAAAAGCCCAAAACAAAAGAGCAGGACAAACCAAAGGAGAAATCCAAAGAAAAAGATAAGCCGAAGGAGGACTCGGTGTATAATTCGGGGCTGGTGAGCGGGCTGAAGTTCAGGAGCATCGGACCTGCCTTTTGTTCAGGCAGGATTGCCGATTTCGCGGTAAATCCCAAAAACCACAGCGAATGGTTTGTGGCGGCGGCCTCGGGACATATATGGAAAACCGTGAACAACGGCACTACCTTCGATCCCGTATTCGACAACAACGGCACCTACTCGATCGGTTGCATCGTGATTGACCCGGGCAACAACAACATCGTGTGGGCAGGAACCGGCGAGAACAACCATCAGCGCTCGCTGGGCTACGGAAACGGGGTCTATAAAAGCTGCGACAACGGCAAAAGTTGGAAAAACATGGGGTTGAAGGATTCGCGCCAGATCGGCATGATCCTGGTCGATCCGCGCAATTCCGATGTGGTTTATGTGGCAGCCGAAGGTTCCGTATGGGGCCCCGGGGGCGACCGCGGACTTTATAAAACCACCGACGGAGGCAAGAACTGGAAAAAGGTGCTCGAGATCAGTGAAAATACGGGAGTGAACAATGTCATCATGGATCCCCGCAACCCTGATGTACTTTATGCTTCTTCAGAACAGCGCCGCCGGCATGTATTTACCAAGATCGGCGGTGGCCCTGAAACAGCCATCTACAAGTCGGTCAATGCCGGTGAAACCTGGGACAAACTTACTTCAGGCCTTCCTGCTGCCGATATGGGTGGCATGGGGCTGGCCATTTCACCCGTGAATCCCGATGTGATCTATGCCATCATCGAATCAACCCCCGAAGCCAAGGGCTTTTACCGCAGCGGCGACCGTGGTGCCTCCTGGCAGAAGATGAGCGATCATTGCGCCCAGGGTCAGTATTACAACGAGATCTACTGTGACCCGAAAGATGTGAACAAGGTATATTCGGTGGAAACCGTGTCGCAGGTCACCGAAGATGGCGGAAAGACATGGAAACCCTTCGGCAACAACAAGCGTCATGTCGATGACCATGCCCTGTGGATCGACCCCTCCGATACGAAGCACATCTTCATCGGCAGTGATGGCGGGGCTTATGAGACCTTCGACGGGGGAAAAGAGTTTATCTTCAAGTCAAACCTGCCGGTGGTCCAGTTCTACAGGGTCCAGGTTGACAATTCCCTCCCCTTCTATTATGTTTACGGCGGCACCCAGGACAACAACAGCATGGGAGGTCCGTCGCGTTCAACCGCCGGTGCAGGCGTTCTGACCGACGACTGGTTCAACACCAATGGCGGTGATGGCTTCTGGTCGCAGATCGATCCTGTGGATCCAAACACAGTTTATGCTGAATCACAGTATGGCGGCATGGTTCGTTACGACCGTAAAAGCCAGGAGTCGGTGGATATCAGGCCTGAACCGCGCAAGGGTGAAGACAGCTATCAATGGAACTGGAACACCCCGCTGATCATCAGCCCCCATTCCCCAACACGACTGTACACCACGGCCAACAAGGTTTTCAGAAGCGACGACCGCGGCAATACATGGCAGGTAATCAGCGATGACCTGACGGCAAAAATCGACCGCAACACCTGGCCGGTGATGGGAAAATACTGGCCAAGCGACGCAGTACAGAAGGACATCTCCACTTCGCTGTATGGCACGATCATCTCCTTTGATGAATCGCCGGTGAAAGAGAACCTCCTCTATGCGGGCACCGACGACGGGCTGATCCAGGTTTCGGAGGACGCTAAAAACTGGACAAAGGTTGACAAATTCCCCGGGATCCCTGAAAACACCTATGTCAGTGACATCTTTGCCTCCCGTTTTGACGAAAACGTGGTTTTTGCTTCGTTTGACAATATCCTGCGCGACGACTTCAAACCCTACCTGCTGAAGAGCAGCGACAAAGGAAAAACCTGGATCTCCATTGCCGGTAACCTTCCTGAAAACGGAACCGTGCACACCATCATGCAGGATTTCGTGAATCCTGATCTCCTGTTCGTGGGAACCGAATTCGGATGTTACTTCACCATCGACGGCGGTAAAAAATGGATCCAGCTGAAGGCCGGCCTGCCCGCCATCTGCGTGAAGGATATCGCAATCCAGAAAAGGGAGAATGACCTGGTTCTGGCCACTTTTGGCCGTGGTTTTTATATCCTCGACGATTTTACGCCGCTGCGGAACCTGAAAAAGGAGAATCTCGACCAGCCAGGATACCTGTTCCCTGTAAAGGATGCCCTGATGTACCTGCCTACCAACACGAAAAGTGCGCAGGGATCTACGGTTTTCGTTGCAAAGAACCCCGATTTCGGCGCAGTGTTCACCTATTTTATGAAGGAGGTCCCCAAAACTGCCAAAGAGATCCGCAAGGAAAAGGAGAGTGCGTTGTTCAAAAAAGGAGAGCCGATACCGCAGCCATCGGAGGCAGACCTTCGTAAAGAAAAACAGGAACTTGAACCTTTTCTTACCTTCACGGTAACCGATGTTACCGGATCACCGGTACGGATCATCAGGAAAAGCGCAACAAAAGGAATCAGCCGGATCAACTGGGACCTGAGGTACCAGTCGGCAAGGATCGTGGAAACCGATAAGTTCGACCCGCTGGGCGATAACGGCAGCGGCGTGCTGGCCATGCCCGGCAAATACAGGGTCAGCATGTCCATTACGGCCAACGGGGAGACCAAGCCCCTGGCCGGCCCGGTTGAGTTCGGCGCCATTGTGCTGAACAACACCACCTTCCCGGCTCCTGACCGGGGTGCGATGGTGGCCTTTCACCGTAAAGTCGCCGAGATCACGCGCGTGATGCAGGGAACCGAAAATTATGCCGAGGCATTGAACAAAAGAGCGACCAGCATCCTCCAGGCCCTTAACAGCACCCTGGGCGCAAGTCCTGAACTGGTGAAAAAAGCCCGTGAAGTTCAGCTGCAGCTCGATGAGATCATCAACATGAAATTCAACAGGAATACGGCAAAACCAAGCGAAGAGGAAAACCCGCCGGCGCCGGTTCCCCTGAATTCAAGGTTGGGCAAACTCAGCTGGATCAGCTGGTCGTCGACCAGCGAACCCTCACAAACACAAAAAGATGCCTATGCCATTCTGGAGGCAGAATTCCCGCCGGTTTATGATCAGATCAAACATATCGGTGAAACCGATATCCCTCAGTTGGAGAAGGCGCTGGAGAACCTCGGGGCGCCGGTTACCCCCGGGAGATTGCCCGAATGGAAAAAATAGACTGCCCGATTGCTTTATAGAAAACGAGGCTGCCCGGGATAACGGGGCAGCCTCGTTTTTTTTTTTTCAGATTCCGCATGGCAGATTTTAAATCCTGCCGGCGGGTAACCCGGTTTTACCGGATCTTCCTTACTTATTTACAAGCACCTTTTTTACAACCTTGTGCTGGCTGTTCAGGAAAACCACCGAATAAATGCCATCGGCGACCGGACGAAGGTCAATTAGCTTTTCAAAAGTATTGGTCACCGGTATTTCTCCATGTGTATAAATCCTGGCTCCAAGCTGGTTGTATATCTCAATGGAATAGTTCTCCTGAACCGGGCTGGTAATGGAGATCGTGAACCGGCCGTCGTTGGGAACAGGATAGACACTGAACTGACTGACCTGCAATTCCTGCCCACCGGTTACAACCACCCAGACCTTGTTGGAGAGAGGCGATGAACAGCCGTTGGTTGTGACCACACACCAGTAATAACCGTTGTTGTGGGTAACCGTATAGGTTTGGGCCGTTGCACCGGCAATGGCATTGCCTTCATAATACCACTGGTTCCCTGTTGCCGCGCAGCTGGTAAGCACGGCGCCCGTTGCCGTAACCGCCGGTGCCGACGGGATGTCGTTCATTGTTATATTCAGGGTTGACCCGGTGCCGTTTCCACAGCTATTGGTTCCCTTGACCGTAACCGTGCCAGTACCCGCTGCCGGGCCAAAACTGACGACGATATTCCGGGTGGTGGCTCCCGAGGTTATGGTGGCCCCCGCAGGCACCGTCCATATGTAACTATTGGTAAAGGCTATGGAGGGGACGCTGTAGGCAACACCTGTTTTGCTGACGCAAACCGAAGCAGGTCCGGTGATGGTTCCCGCGGCACCAGGCAGCGGGTTGACCGTGACGGCAAAAGCCGGCGATGCAGTTCCGTTGCCGCAACTGTTGGTCCCCGATACCGTGATGTTCCCTGAAACCGCAGTCGTGCCGAAGTTAACCGTGATGCTTTTTGTTCCGGCACCGGTGGCGATGGTCGCCCCGGCGGGCAATACCCAGGTATAGGAGTTCGCATTGAGGATCTCTCCACAGGCGTATGCCACGCCGCTGGTCCCTGCACACAGGGTCGCAGTACCTGTCACAGCCCCGGCCGCATTGGGCAACGGGTTGACAAACAGGTTGTACACCGATGGGGTTGTGCCAGAACAGTTGCTGCTGTTGGTATAATTTACACTGACCCATTGGGCACCGACACCGGTCCAGGTGACATTTACGGCACTGGTGCTTTGGCCTGAAACGATGGTGCCTCCGGGAGAAATGGCCCAGACATACCCGGTCATTCCACTCTGGGTATAGTACATATTCCCTGTCGAACCTACGCAAGGGGCGTTATTACTGCCAATGGCGGGTACGGGGGTAGGATTGACCGTTACAGTGTAGGAGGTTGCCGCAGCCGCCATGCATCCGTTTGCACTGGTATAATTAACACTGACCGTTTGCGCCCCTGCAGCGGTCCAGGAGACCGTTACCGTATTGCTTGTTGCGGTACCGCCGGCCGTAATCGTGCCACCTGCCGATACCAGCCAGGTATAGCCCGTCATTCCTGCCTGGGTCGTATAAACCACCCCTGCAGCGCCCTGGCATATGCTGGCTGTTCCGGTGATCGTCGGGGCGGGCAATGCATTTACGGTAACTGCATAGGAGGTTGCTGCTGCTGCCGTGCAGTTGCTGCTGTTGGTATAGTTTACTGACACGGTCTGTGCCCCGGTTGTTCCCCAGGTCACCGTAACCGTATTGGTGGCTCCCCCGGCGGTGATCGTGCCCCCCGCCGAGGTAGTCCAGGTATAACCGGTCATTCCTGCCTGGGTTGCGTAAACATTGGTGGTGGTGTTCACACAGGCATTCGCAGGCCCTGTGATGACCGGAACCGGCAGGGCGTTGACGGTCACGGCAAGCGAAGATGCGGCCCCGCTTCCGCAGGATCCGTTCCCTGCAACCGTAATATTTCCCGATGTCGCGCCGAATGTCACGGTGATGGTATTGGTCCCGGTACCTGCCGTGATGGTGGCACCGGCAGGCAGCGTCCAGATGTAACTCGTCGCATTGGTGATCGTGCCGACGGTATAGACATTGCCGGCGGAGGAGGCACAGACTGTCAGCGGCCCGCTGATGGCGCCTGCGGGCGACGGAGCAGGACAGCCTGTTAAAAAGGTCAGGTCCCCGCCATTGGTCGTTCCTGCAGAATTAACGCCCTTCACCCTGAAATGGTAGTTGGTGTTGTTTGTCAGCCCGGAGAGCGCGGCGCTTACATTGCTATTGGCCGACCCCGCCACGGGTGACGGCACTCCTGCCACCGTAGAGCCATAGGCGACCGTAAGTCCGTAATCGAAGGAGCCCGTCGTTGACGAATTATTGGCATTGATGATGCCGTTGAGGGTAGCCGACGAGGTAGTCACCAACGATGCAACCGTGGTGGTGGCAACGGGGGCTACGGCGGGAGTGGTGAAGGTCATATCACTGCCGTTGGCAGTTCCCCCCGAATTTACGGCATTGATCCTGAAATGGTAGAGGGTATTGGGAATGAGTCCCGTCAATGACGCAAGGGAGGGGGTAACGGCAGTCCCGGTAACCGTGAGAGGCACACCGGGCACATTGGTGCCATAGGCAACCGTTAATCCATAATCGAACGAAACGGTTGAGGAGACATTGTTGGCGTTGACCGTTCCGTTAAGTGTGGCCGTGGTTCCGGTTACCGCGGTGGCGGCGGTGGTAACGACGGCGGGCGGTATGATCGAAGTGGTAAAGGTCATGTCACCGCCGTTGGCAGTGCCGCCTGTATTGACGCCATTGATCCTGTAATGATAGAGGGTATTGGGCAGCAGGCCGGTGAGCGCGGCATTCACATTGGTGACAGATGTACCGGTAACTGTTCCCGGCACTCCCGGGATTACAGTACCATAGGCTACCGTCAGGCCATATTCAAACGTAACCGTGGTGGAGGCATTGTTGGCATTGACCGTGCCGTTCAGCGTTGCCGTAATGCCGGTAACGGCAGTGGCAGCGGTGGTAACCACGACCGGCAGGGTCGCAATGGGCAGCGGCTGGTTCCAGGTCAGCCCCACTTCGGCATCGGACAAGGCGCGGTTATACAAACGGAACTCATCCATGAGGGTTCCGGCGCTGAAGCTGTTGCTGGCACTATACCCCCCCACCAGGAAGGGCCCTGCACCAGACAGGGTTATGGCTGGCTGGGCCACTGTGCTGTTGAATACGCCGTTAAAAAACACCTTCACTGCAGCTCCGGTATAGACGAGGGTGATGACCGTAGGGGTTGAAGGGATCGCATTGATCGGAACATCGGTCAGGCCGGTTCCGCGAAGCCATAGATTCCCGTTTCCGGCAACTCCCCCTGTAAAACAGCGGAAAGTACCGGCCGTGGCATCTCCGAAATAATAGTAGGTTGTGGCGGCCGTGGCGGGAAAATTATTCAACCAGAATGAGATTGTCCAACCGGTGCTGGGCAGATTGGTTGCCCAGCCGGTATTCAGGTTGTTTGTTCCGGAGGCAAGTCCATTTCCGACCAGCGCCGTACCGAATTGCCCGGTTGATCCAACCGTCAGAACATTCAGTACCGCCGGGTTGGTCCCGACAGGTGCACTGGCATAATTCTGCTGGTTGCCGGCAGCGTCAAACTTGTAGTAAATGTATTCCGGGACTGCCTGACCAAAGGAGGCCGTATACGAAATAAACAAGAACAATGCTAAAAAGTTCATTCTTGTCAGGAAATTAGTAGAACTCAGTTTCATTCTCTTGGAGTTTAAGTGAATACTAAAAATATCCCGGGAAATATAATGCCAGCCTGTACTGATTCCAAATAATTTTGGATATTTTTTTTTCAACCATCCGTGAAATTTTTCCGCAGGCGGGTGCCTGGGCTAATTTTTAACAGGCATGATATTAACCTGTTGCAGATTCAACACTCCGCGAATTATTACATTAATGATTTTTCGGTGGGAAATCTTAAGGCGGGGATTACAGATCCTGCCTGGGAGGTGTTAGGGGAATTTTTCCAGGATTACAATATGGCCGGAACCCGGGATTAATCCATATTCTGCAAGTATCTGGTAAACTCTCTTCCAGATAAATAGGCCCCCTGTTGTAGTGCAGTCTACCTAACTTAACCTATCATCGGATCAATTGGCCATTCTGTCGGTAAAATCAGTCAGATGGTCTAATTATTGCGCCTGTGATAAAAATAACAATTACATTTGTATCAGAATATTTGAGCGTATAAGGGAGTTTTCTGATTTTCCATCAACGCAACTTATTCAGCCGAAATACCTGCTTGTCGACCTTGTACAACTACCGCTTACTACTCTGAAACCGACTATCGTAATTCGTTCTGATCATGAATTAAAAGAAAACTCCTTTTTTCAACCAGAAAGCCGGGCTTGTTCCCGGCTTTTTTTTTTGCACTCCTGTTCATAGGGATCCGACCGGCTGCGAATGGAAGAATTCGTTGATACTGTTCACGACAAATTTGATCTGTTTTTTTCCGAGAGAATAATAAAAAGGCAGGCGTACAAGGGTGGATGAAAACCTGTCGGTGTTGGGAAGTTCACGACCGTCGTGTCTCTCCTTGAAATAGGGGCTGGAATGGAGCGGCAGGTAATGGAAGAGGGCCGTGATTCCCCGCGTTTTCAGCCAGGCCAGCAGATCATCCCGTGTTTGCCCAGAGTTTACCGTAATGTAGAAAATATTGCCGTTCACGGTAGCAAAATCGGGAACCACGGGGCATCTGACCAGCCCTGTCTCCTCCAGTGGTTTCAGTAAACGGTAATAATTCCACCATACTTTTTTCCTGTGTGACTGGATCTTGTCAAACCGGACCAGTTGCGTATAGAGAAATGCTGCAACCATATCCGATGGAAGGTAGGAGGAGCCGATATCAACCCAGCCATATTTGTCGATTTCGCCCCGGTAGAAGGCCGCCCTGTTGGTTCCCTTTTCCCAGATGATCTCTGCCCGTTTTTCAAATTCCTCCCTGTTCACGATCAGCAGACCTCCTTCGCCGGCGTTGATGTTCTTGGTTTCATGAAAGGAGAAGGTCCCGAAATGGCCGATGGAGCCCAATGGCCGTCCGCGATAGCACGAATCGATGGCATGGGCCGCATCCTCCACCACAAGCAGGTTGTGCCGGCCGGCAATTTCCATGATCCGGTCCATATCGCAGGCAAGGCCGCTGTAGTGAACCACAACGATCACCCTGGTTTTCGGGGTAATGAGTTTCTGAATTTCATCCGGATCAATATTCGGGAGACCGGGCAGGGTATCTGCAAACACGATTTTTGCGCCACGTACCAGAAATGCATTGGCAGTTGACATGAAGGTAAACGAGGGCATGATCACCTCGTCGCCGGGTTCAATCCTGCAGAGGAGGGCCGACATCTCGAGGGCGTCGCTGCAGGAGGTGGTCATCAACACCTTCCTGAATCCAAACCGCTCCTCGAAAAACCGGTGGCATTTTTTGGTATACTCCCCATTACCGGCAATCCTCCCCGAAAGGGCTGCCCGGAAGAGGTGACCGAGCCGGAACCAGGGAATGAATGGCTTGTTGAAGGGGATATACATAAATTAACCGGTGAAATTGTGAAATAGCGACATTGCGAAATGTCGCATTAAATTAATAAACTAAATTTGTCTGCGAAATTAATGCATTTTTTTATTCCCTGACATTTGGCCAAAAGAACCTATCTGCGTGACATCCTCAGCCTGCTTGGGAGCAATCTGACCGTAACCCTGTGCAACCTGGCCATCGGCGTGATCCTTACGCGCTGGCTCGGGGCAGCCGGGTTTGGTCTCTATTCCGCCATCATCGTGGTTCCGATCATGGTGATCGGGTTTACGCAGCTGGGAATCAGGAGAAGCACCATCTACCATATCGGCAACAAACTCCTGCCCGAAGACCATATTGTTTCTGCCCTGTTCATTCTCCTACTATGGACCAGCGTGCTGAGCATCCTGATCTGCGGTTTTGTCTATTTTTTCTCGGCCGGTCAGCCCTTCGACCCGCTGATCATCGTCCTTGTGCTGCTTACCATTCCGCTGCTGCTTACCAATATTTTTGCGGGGGGGGTCTTCCTGGGGAAGGAAGACATCCGGCGGGCCAGCATCGTCAATGCCGGGCCCACCATCATCACCTTCCTGCTTACGATCGTGTTTGTGTGGGGGCTTAACATGTCGGTCCTGGGTGCATTTGCCGCTATTGCCCTGGCCAATTTCATCATGTTTTTCTTTACCTACCGTATCATCATCGTACAGTTCAGGTACAACATCACATGGAAATATCATGAAGGCATCATGAAAAGCATGATCAAACTGGGGCTGGTGAATGCCATCGCGGTGTTTATCATGCAGCTCAATTACCGGCTGGACATCCTGATGCTGAAAAAACTCTCAACCCTGGAGGAGGTCGGCTTTTACTCCCTGGCGATGCAGATCGCCGAACAGCTGTGGCATATCCCGCTGGCCATCGAGACCATTATCCTCAGCCGGAGCGCAAATTCGAACGACGACAAGAACATTCACCGGACGGTAGCCTCCATTTTCCGCGTCACCCTGATCATTGGCCTGATCGGGAGCATCTCTATCTTTTTCCTTGCGCCGCTGCTCATCCCGCTGATTTTCGGCAAGGCATTCACCCACAGTATTACCATGATCCAGCTGGTACTCCCCGGCATCCTGCTGATGATCGGTTTCAGGATCCTGAACAGCCGCCTGACAGGGATGGGAAAGCCCCAGATTGCCATCTATACCTTTCTGCCTGCCCTGGTGATCAATTTCATCCTCAATCTTTTCCTGATCCCCCGTTATGGCGGGATCGGCGCGGGGTGGTCGACCAACGTGAGTTATGCCTTCGGAGCCATCGCATTTGTCATCATCTATTCGCGGATGGTGAAGATGCCGCTGACGGAGATATTAAGATACCGGGTAAGTGATTTCTATTTCTTGCGGGACATTAAGAAGATCCTGTTCAGGAAAAGGCCTGGTAAGCCTTAAGGAACCCGGGCCCGTGTTGCACATTCCAATCCTGACGGCATGCGGCAACCTCGCCGCTAACGGGCGCCTGCCGTAAACCGCCTGATCATTCTTGTCCATACCAGCTGGTACATCAGCCAGATGACCCTGCTTGTGAACTGAAGATAGATTGCTCCCGCAAAGCGCCTCCAGGCTGGTCCGCTGACACCGGTACCCGCCCTTTTTTCCAGGAACATCCTGCCGTAGTTATGATTGGTTGCATAGGTCCAGTAAGCCGTGGTAAAACTCCTGGTGTTCCACAGGGTCCTGAACATCTTCCTGCGCATGGCCTCCTTGTTGTAAAGGTTGTGCCATATCTCGTGCATGCCCGATTCCAGTTCAGGGATCGTCAGGTTCGGGGTATTGACCGTGCCCACCATAAAATGATAATGCTGCCAGTCGGCCGGGTAGTTGTTGAACACAATCCGCTCCTGCTTTTCCAGCCTTTCATACAGCCCCGTGCCGGGCAGGGGGGTAAGGATGGTGCACTGGTATGCATCGATGGTACTTTTACGGATAAACTCGCCGCGGGCGTACAAATCCTCTTTCCTGTCGCTTTCCATCCCGAAGATCATGAAAGCCATGATCCCGATGCCGTGTTTATGTATCTTCCGGAAGATATCTTCATAGGATTCGACCCCCCGTTTGAGGTTCAGGTGTTTCCTGACATCCTTCAGCGCCTGGGAAGTTTCTGCCTCCACCCCCATCATGATGAGGATGCAGCCACTTTTCCTGGCCCAGAAAAGCATCTCGTCGTTATCGGCAAAATTCAGTGTTGCCTGGGAAAGCCAGTGTTTTTTAATTCCCCGTTCCACCATTCCCTTAAAGAGCCTGATAGCACGTTCATCGGCTCCCTTCTTGTTGTTGACAAGGTTATCATCCACAAAGAACAGGGCTGGGCGGGTGGTTTCCCCGAGTTCGTCCAGCACATCGTCAATATCGCGTTCGCGGTAGGTTTTGCCGCACATCTGTGTAACAGAGCAAAAATCGCATCCGGCAGGGCATCCGCGCGATGTCTGAACCAGGTCGTACACATAAGGGTATTTATAAATATCCCGCCGTACATGAGGAACTTTGTTTATATCGGTGATTCCACCGCTGTAAAGTTCCTTGGTCATCCCTGCTTCAAAGTCAGCAATCAGGGCCGGCCATGCACCTTCGGCCTCACCGGTAACCACGGTATCAACATACTTTGCAGCTTCGCCCGGGCACATGGAGGCATGAATCCCTCCTAAAACCGTGTGAATGCCCGCTTTCCGGTAAATTGCCGCAATTTCGTAGGCCCGTGTGGCACTCGAGGTAAAACTTGTCAATGCGACAATGTCGGCCGGTTTAAATACGAATTCCTCAAAGCTTTCATCAAGCAGTTCCACCTCCCAGTCCGACGGGGTCAGTGCGGCAACAATGCCAAGTCCAAGCGGCATAAACCGTGTACTCGCATCGTTCAGAAATCCCGACCGCGCTTTGTCGGCCGGGTTGATCAGTAACAATTTCCTGGGATGGTTAATCACCATATTGCGTTAATGTAACTATAATTCCTTGATTCAGAAGTTTACGCAAATATAAAATAAGTTTCCTATATACATATGTTTCTAAGACTTTTGATGGAAAAAATGGCGGCTTCAGACCCGTTGCCTGTTGAAATTCACCGGCAATTATGTTACTTTTGCCCGGAACCAGATTTAATGATTTAACCAACGCCTTATGGAGACAGACGATCTGAGTAAAATTCCCATGTTTTTCATCTTCGGGAGGCCCCGTTCGGGCACCACACTGCTTACGACCCTCTTCAACGCCCATCCCAACGTGAGGATAGCCCCCGAATTTCCCGTCATGCTATTTTTATACCAGCATTTCAGGAAGGTCAAAATCTGGGATGAAGCCACCATCCGTTCGTTTGTCGATCATGTTTTCGAATATTCCAAGTTCAGTTTGCGCAGGGTTGAAAACCTGAAACTCGATAAGGAGGTTATCGTTGGTGAATTGCTGAAATACAAGGAGGTTGGCTCCATCCAGTTATTCCTGAAGAGCATAAATTATTTTGCCTATTCCGTTTACGACAAGGAGGAAACGCTGTGGATCGGCGATAAAAACCCGATCTATTCCATCTATATCAACAGGATCCGGAATATCTTCCCCGACTCTAAATTCATCTGCATTATCCGCGATTACCGCGACAATTATGTTTCGATCAAAAAACTTGCCGAGAAAGATATCGCCGTTGAGGCCCCGGTATTGACGCTGCAGGTTGCCCGGTGGCGTTATTTTGTAAGACTGTTCCTCGATTGCAAACGACGTTTTCCCGACAAATACTATATTCTCCGTTATGAGGACCTGGTGACCGAGCAGGAGAAGACCTTCCGGTCGCTCAGTGAATTCATCGGACTGCCCTATGATCCTTCGGTATTTGACTTTTATAAGAAGAAGGATGAGGTTTCGAAGGTTTACGGCAATACCATCTGGGACAAGTTTCACGAGAATCTGTTGCATCCGGTCAATACCGGCCGGATGAACACCTGGCAGGACAAGCTCACCAGCCAGGAGGAGAAGATGGCCGACCAGATTGCGGGGAAATATGCTGACAAGCTTGGATATCAAAGGCAATACAAGGGATTCAGCCTGTGGTTGTTCCTGAAGTCGGCTCCCATGCTGATGTACAACAATATCCTGCTGATGCTGATGATTTCAGGAACCTACCTTCCTGCAAAAGCAAGCCAGTGGTGGTTTTTCAAGGCCACCATCCTGCTAAAGACCTACCTGAAGATCGTCGGTAAGAAGCCTGGGGGCATTCCTCCCCCGCAGGCAGGCTAAAAGCCTCAACGCTATCAGGTGCCGGCAGTGATCCTTCTGTTTTCGAATTCGCCGGCCAGATATCGCTGCATCAGTTTATACCGCTGAAGTTTCCCGCTTGAAGTTTTCGGGATTTCATTCGATTTGATCGTTACCAGTTCATCCACGGTAATGCCTAAATTGCTGCGCAGCAGTCCCCTCAGCTGGTGAAAGGCCGCCGTGGCCTTTTGATCGGGAACCCCGGCCACAAAGGCAATGACGCGGTCGTAGCCGGTCACCCTGTCGGTATTTGCGGCAAAGCAGACCTTGCCATAGGTGATCCCTTCAACAGAACAGGCCATGGTTTCGAGATCGTTTGCAAAATAGTTCCGGCCATTTTTAAAGATGATATCCTTATGGCGGCCGCTGATATAGAGATGGCCTTCATGGAAGAAGCCGATGTCGCCGGTGCGGAGCCAGTCGCCGCAAAAGGCAGCCACCGTGGCATCAGGCTTGTTATAATAACCTTTGGTGATGCCGCTGCCCCTGAGCTGGATATGACCCGAAAAACCTTCCGCCACAGGCTGGTCCCGCTCGTCCATGATGCGGATATCCATGTCGTTCAGCTCCACACCAACCTCTGACAGTATTCTGGCCGAGGGATCCGAAGTACCGACCGGGACGGCCCTGTTTTCCCTGTCAAGGAGGGTGGCGTCAAATGCGGTGATCACCGAGGGGTTCATCAGCGGGGTAAAGGAGATCGCCAGGGTTACCTCGGCCATCCCGTAAACAGGCATCATCGCTTCGGGCCTGAACCCGGCCAGCCCAAGGGCATCGGTAAATTCCTGCATGATCTTCACCGAGATCGGTTCAGCGCCGTTGAGCAGGGCCTTCATGGCGGAGAAGTCCCATTCAGGATTTGGCTTGCTGCGTTTCAGGTGTCGTAAAACCAGGGCCAGCCCGAAGTTGGTACAGCCAGAGATGGTAATTTTCTGCTGGCTCATCATATTCAGCCACAACCCGGGTTTCATGATGAAATCAATGGTTTCGACCTGGTATTGATACGTGATGCAGTAGAGGGGCGTAAGATGGTAGCCGATCAGTCCCATATCATGAAAAAGGGGCATCCAGTTACCGACATGGTCGGGATAGTGCAGGTCAAGGCCGATACGGATGGCATCCATGTTCACCATGAGGTTGCCATGGGTGAGCATGATCCCCTTGGGGTTTCCGGTACTGCCCGATGAAAACTGGATAAAGGCAAGGTCGCCGGCTTCGAGGTGGGGGATGGGAAATCCGCCGGTACAATCGAGCTGGCCCCTGTGCAAAACCTTTCCGGCAGGCAGGTCGCCAGTGTCCTGCACGTCGGGGCTCATCAACACAAAAGGTTCGTCAAGCTGGTGGTAGACATCCATTAGTTTCACCACCGAAGGGTTATATCCCGAAAAGGTCATCGGCGGCTGGAGGATGGTGGGAACAATTCCCATCAGGAAGCAGCCCCACAGCAATTCAACTGTTTCCTGGTTATAGCGGGTTGCGATGATCATCTTATCCCCCTGTTTCAACCCAAGGCGCGACAGCCCTGCGGCGATCAGTTTTGCCTGGTCCGACAGCTCCGCGTAGGACTGGCAGGCAAGTGCGCCATCCTCATTGATATAACCGATAAACAGATCGTTGGGGCTGTTTACCGCGCGGTTCAGCAGGTCGGGCAGGGTCAGTTCAGGCTGGTAATATTCACTCTTTACGGGCATGGAAATTCCTTCATTATTCAGTTGGGGTGCAAAGTAACGAATAAGTTGGGTAACTGCCATATGTCAGGAAAATTCTTACCTTTGCCCTTTAATCCGCTGACCCATGAAGATTGAAGATTTCATTGCCCGCCTGGAGGAAGAATATGAAGACCTGACGCCCGGAACCCTGACCCCCGGGAGTGTTTTCAGGGAAGTCTTTGAATGGAATTCCATCAATGCACTGATCCTGATTGCAATGGTGAAGACCGAGTATGATGTAACCATCAATGCGGAGGACATTGCCACCTCCAAAACGGTCGAAGACCTGTTCAGGATTATCACCTCGCGGGTTCAATAAGCGGGTAGTCCTATCGCTCTTCCATTAATTTCAACCCTTCGCCGACCAGGACGGTAATTGAAATCTCCTCGAAAAAGAGGTAGGGAGGCCATTCAAATCCAAAGACATTTTTCGTTTCTGCAGTGAGCTCAACGGCCATGATTGAATCGATGCCATACGCTGTGAGACTGATGGCGGGGTCAACCGGGCGGCCTTCATTCAGCCGTGAGGATACCCAACCGAGGATAAATTGTTCCAGTTCCGGCGCCTCTCCCTCCTTGTAATTCCCTGCAATGATCCCTTGCTCTTCGCAGATATGGTCGGTGATTACGGCAAAATTCCCATGCAGCAGCGATTCCCTGTTGGCCCTGCGCATGATCTTTCCGCTGGAGGTCTTGATGACGGATCCTGTTTTGACCAGGGTGATCCTGCCCGGCTGGATTTCAAATTCACGGGAAACAGCGGCAATGACCGATTCCAGGATCTTCGCGGTATCATGGGGCAGGATGGAGCGCCGCAACTCCGCCACCACCGCCAGCCGTTCCTTCCCGTTGTGTTCGATGGAGAAGGCAGCGGAACATGATTTCCTGATGGAAGGATGACTCTCCTCCACCACCTCCTCGATATCCTGCGGGTAAAAATTCCGGCCATGGATAATGACCAGGTCTTTCAATCGTCCGGTGATAAAAAGCTCCCCGTTGTGAACAAACCCGAGGTCGCCCGTACGCAGCCAGACCGGGTTTGCCCTACCGGCGGGGCTTGCCCTGAACACAGCCGCCGTGAGTTCCGGTTTGCCATAGTATCCCATGGCAACCGTGCTGCCGCTTGCCCATATCTCCCCGACTCTGCCGGGTGCCACGATCTCACCGGATTCAGGATCGGCGATCAGGATGGCGGTATCCATCCCGGGTATGCCGTTGCTTGCGATCCACTGGGTATCCCCGCTCTTATCGTCATCGGCAACGGGTACCACGAGGTTTTGTTCCAGGGCAGAGGTTTTAACGCGGAGATAGAGGGCCGGTGCCGTGATGGCGCCGCCCACCAGGATCAGGGTCGATTCGGCCATGCCATAAGCCGGGATAAGCGCTTCAGCCCTGAGTCCTGCAGGAGCAAAGGCTGTCAGGAACCGGTTCATCGTTGACCTCCTGACGGGTTCAGCGCCGCTATACATCACCCGCAGCGATGACAGGCTGAGGCCGGCGCGCAACGGTTCCGCGATCTTGTCGACGCAATGGTTAAAGGCAAAGTCGGGCTGGCCGCTCACGGTTGCCTGGTAGCGGGTAATGGCCTGCAGCAGGAAGAGCGGGTTTGAAATAAAGATAAAGGGAGGGATCAGCACGGCGCGGGAACCGGAAAAAACGGTTTCCATGATCCCGAAGATCAGGCCGAGATCGTGAAACTGGGGCACCCAGTGTACGGCGGTATCATCAGGGGTTATCGCGAATATCAGCTGCAGGGAACGCAGGTTATACATAATGTTCCGGTGGCTCACCATCACCCCCTTCGGGTCGCCGGTTGAGCCGGAGGTGTACTGGAGGAATGCCAGCTCTTCAAATCCGGGTTCAGCGCAGGAGGCTACATTCGGATCATTGAGGTTCCACGTGTCGGTGGTATGCCAGGGCAGACCGGCAAGCTGGGGATCTTCAGCAAAATTGCGTTCCAGCGAGCGTGCGATGGCATCGGTGGTGAGGATGGAATGAGAGCTGCAATCGGCGGCGATGGTGCGGATCCGTTGCAGGGAACGGTTTTTCCTCGGGGGATAGGCTGCTGCAGGGATGACCCCCGCATAGAGGCAACCGAAGAAGGCAAAGATGAAATCGAGCCCGGGGGGATAGAACATCAGCACGGTTTTGCCTCTCAGCCCCAGCGAAGCAAGCCTTGCGGCAACATTGCGGGCGCCCAGGTCCAGTTGCCCGTAGGTTAATGTGCCCGACTCATCCTCCCCGTTGGCCAGGAAGGTAAAGGCCATCTTCTCAGGATGCAGCGATGCCCGGTGTCGCAGAACGGTGACTATGGTCGCCATGCCGGGTGTCAGCTGAAGGTCGCCCGGGAGAGGCACGGGGTTCGTTAAATCCATCTTTTCAATTATTTAGGGCTGAAAGAGCGCTTCTCCATCAGTGGGCAAATTTAGAAAAAAGGGGACGATAACGAAAAAAAAAAGTACTTTTGTGTCGTTCCTGTTTTGAGCAAGAGATCAATCAACCCTGTCAATGGCCATTTTTGAGATACCCGATGTGCGGATTGCCGGTCTTTCGGCATGTGTTCCAAAAAAGATTTTATCCAATCATGATTACGACTGGATCACGCAGAAGGAGCGGGATCAGCTGATCCAGATGATCGGTGTTGAAACCCGTCATATTGCCGTGCCGGGACAAACCACCTCCGACCTGTGTTTCCAGGCGGCAGAACAGCTGATGGAGAAGCTGGGCTGGCTGCCGGGTGAGATCAACCTGCTGGTTTTTGTTTCGCAGTCGCGCGATTATATCATCCCGTCAACATCAGCCATCCTGCAGGACAGGCTGAAGCTGCCAAAAACCTGTATGGCCCTCGACATCAACCTCGGCTGTTCGGGATATGTTTATGGTCTTTCCGTTATCAGCAGCCTCATCAGGACCACGGGCATACAAAAGGGGTTGCTGCTGGTCGGCGACCTGTCGAATGTCACCTCCTGCTACCGCGATAAAAGCACCTACCCGCTCTTCGGGGATGCAGGGACGGCCACCGCGCTGGAGTTTAAGCCGGGACAGGCTCCCATGCAGTTTAACCTGCAAACCGACGGAAGCGGTCATGAAGCCATTATCATCCGCGACGGCGGGGTTCGGAACCTGGCAGACAAGACATCATTCACCATTAAAAAATACGGAGAGGGGATCTACCACAACAGGCTGCAGATTTCGCTGAACGGCATTGAAGTTTTCAATTTTTCGCTGCGTGAGGTGGTTCCCAACATCAAAATCACGCTGAAGCATTTTAACAGGCAAACCGACGAATTCAACTACCTGTTGTTCCACCAGGCCAACCGCCTGATCAATGAGACCCTCCGCAAGATGCTGAAAGTTGACCCCTCCAGGGTCCCCTATTCACTGCACGATTTCGGCAATACCAGTTGTTCCTCCATTCCCCTGACCATGGTCACGCAGATTGGCAGCGAACTTGCTGAAAAGCCGCAGAAACTATTGCTTTCGGCTTTCGGCATCGGTCTTTCATGGGGTACCGCCCTGGTTGAGACCGATGGTATTGTGGTATGTGAACTTACCGAGCAGGAGGCCGCTCCCATCCAATCCAACCCGCAATGAACGCATTTGATCTGACAGGTAAAACGGTTCTTGTTACCGGCGCCTCCTCGGGTCTCGGCCGGCAAACTGCCATTACGGCCAGCGCGTACGGCGCCAGGGTGATCATCACGGGGCGACATACTGAAAGGCTGGAGGAGACCTTTCAGCAGCTTCAGGGCCAGGGGCATCTTCAGCTGCCTGCCGACCTTACCATCCAGGCCGACATTGACCGCCTGGTGGCTGGTTTGCCCGTTCTGGACGGCCTGGTGCACAGTACCGGCATCTCTGAATTGTCTCCGGCGCGGTTTATCACGAAAGAGATCATTTCAAACACCTTCCGCATCAGTTTTGATGCCTCCGTATTGCTCACTGCAGGGATCCTGGGAAAGAGAAAGCTTACCAAAGGCAACAGCTCCATCGTATTCATATCCTCTATTTCCACGCGTTACCCGTTTGTGGGCGGGGCCATGTATATCAGCGCCAAGGCAGCCCTGGAGGCCTATGCACGGGTTCTGGCCCTGGAGCTTGCCTCGAGGGGGACCCGGGTGAACTGCGTTGCCCCCGCCTTTGTGCGTACCCCCATGCTGGAGGAGACTGCCGAGAATTTTTCAAGGGAAGCCGTCGACAAGATCGAAGAGCGCCAGTTGCTGGGACTCGGCGACCCTGTTGACGTTGCCAATGTCATTGTATTTTACCTTGCCGATGCATCCCGGTGGGTGAGCGCAACAAATCTGATCCTGGGAGGAGGTTGACATCCATGAGCAAAGAAAAACCTGAATATTCTATTATTGTCCCAGTATATAACAGCTGTGAATCACTGGAAGAGCTGGCGCGGCGGATCGGGCATACCATGGAAGGGATAAAAAAAACCTTTGAGATTATTTTCGTGGATGACGGCAGCGCCGACCACAGCTGGAGCATCCTGGAAAAGCTGCAACAGGCTGACCCGGAGAGGGTCACAGCCATTCGGCTGGCACGGAATTTCGGGCAGCATAATGCCACCATCTGCGGCATCGCCCAGGCTACAGGAGCCTATATCATCACCATCGATGACGACCTTCAGAACCCTCCGGAGGAGATTTCCAAACTTATCGGCGGCATGCAGCAATCGGAGGCCGACCTGGTTTACGGCATTTATGGTAAAAAGCACCATTCCATGGTCAGGAACATGGGCAGTGACGCCATCAAAGGATGGTCGCGCAGGGTTTTCAGCACCAAAGGCGATGGCTCCTCCTTCAGGCTGATGAAATCATCGCTCGGGAAAAACCTGCTGAACCACCAGATTAATTTTATTTACATTGACGAGTTGTTCAACTGGTATACCAGCCACATAACCTTTGTGCTGGTTGAACATCAGAAACGTCCCTACCAGCAGTCGACCTATACCCCGCACACCCTGTTTTCACTGCTTTCCAACCTGATCATCTATTATACCACGATGCCGTTGAAGATGATGGTTTACGGAGGGTTCATCTCTGCCATGCTGAGTTTCATCACCGGGATCTTTTTTATTTACCGCAAACTCCTTCACGGAACTCCTATCCAGGGTTTTACGGCCCTGATCGTGACCATCCTCTTTTCAACCAGTATCATTTTGCTATCCTTGGGCGTCATTGGCGAATACCTGAGCCGTATCTACATGGTCCAGAACAGGAAACCTCCCTTCGCCATCAAAACCATGCTGAACCATGAAGTTCTTTAAATACGGGATCATCCTGGAGAGGCTCAGACAGGAGGATATTGAACTGGTAAGGCAGTGGCGCAACTCCGACCCGGTGAGGCTGAACATGAATTACCGGGAAATCATTACCCCGGCGCAGCAGCTTGACTGGTTCAACTCGGTCAACAACGCCAGGTTCAACTACATGGTGATTCACTACCGGGGAGAAAAGATCGGATTGCTCAATGATAAAAACGTCGATTGGGAATCCCGTACCTCGGAATCGGGCATTTTCCTTGGCCGGACTGAATTTTACAGCACCTTTGTCCCCTACCTGGTTTCGGTTGCCGGTATCGAATCGACCTTTTATCTGCTGGGTTGGAAAAAACAGTATGCCCATATCCTGAGAAGCAATGCCAATGCCATCAGGTTTAACCTGGAACTTGGGTACCGGCTTTGCGAGGGACAGGAAGATGCCGATTTTCAGCAGTATGAACTGACCCTTGAACATTTTGAACAAACGGCCGGAAAGATCAGGAGGGCCGTTCGGGCGCTGGGCGGGGGGGAAAACCTGGCGCGGATCTTGTTCGAGCCCGACGACTATAAAGCAGGGATGGCCGGGATGATGGAGGGCATGCTGAAGAACTCACCCTGCCCCCTTGAACGGGAAGATGCCCCTGAAGGTACCTGGTACCGCGAACTCTCTACACACAACCACAAAAACTAACAGGACGAACCGACATGCTTTTCAACTCCATAGGATATCTCTTTTTTCTCCCTGTCGTCGTATTACTTTATTACCTGCTGCCACACCAGCGGCGATGGATCATGCTGCTGGCCGCCAGTTATTTCTTTTACCTGATCTGGCGGGTTGAATTTGTCCTGGTGCTGATGACCGCAACAGCAGTCTCCTATTATGCCGCCCTGCAGATGGGCAAACTCCCCGAAAAAAAACGGAGAGTCAAATACCTGGCGCTTACCTTGCTGGTAAACCTGGGGATGCTGGTGATCTTCAAATATCTGGGCTTCTTCGCTGAAATTGCCGGCCAGGTTGCCGGTATCTTCGGGCACAACCAGGGAATTCCTTCACCGGGTATCCTGCTGCCAATCGGGATCTCGTTTTACACCTTCCAGACCATCGGCTATACGCTGGATGTTTACCGCGGCCAAATCAAACCCGAAAAAAATATCGGGATTTATGCCCTTTTTGTCTCCTTCTTCCCGTTGATCCTGGCCGGACCAATAGAACGGGGACGCAGACTGATCCCCCAGTTTCACCTCCGCCACGATTTTGACCCACAGGTGTTTGCCAGCGGGTTACGACTGATCCTTTGGGGTTTGTTCAAGAAAATCGTCATTGCCGACCGGCTTGCCCTGTTTGTGCAGGCAATTTATGCCGAACCCGGTTATTTCCACGGCGTTGAGATCCTAGTCGGGATTATTCTGAAGATGATGCAGGTTTATGCTGATTTTTCGGGTTATACCGACATAGCCATCGGTTCGGCCCGGTTGCTGGGATTCAAACTAAGTCCCAATTTCAACAGGCCCTTCAGCGCCCAGTCGGTTTCGGCCTTCTGGAGCAGGTGGCATATCTCGCTTACCACCTGGCTGCGCGATTATGTCTATTTCTCGCTGCCTTACAAATTTCGCGGGAAACCCGTTAACTGGCGGCTGAACCTCAACCTGCTCATCACCTTCGTGCTGGTAGGTTTCTGGCATGGCCCCTGCTGGAATTTCATCCTGTTCGGATTCCTGCATGGCACCTATATGGTTGTGGCGAATATCTCCAAACCGGCAATGACGGCCTTTAACCGCATCAGCGGGCTGACCGGCACGCCACGCCTGCTCAAATGGCTGAATATTTCCGCAACCTTTTTGCTGGTATGTTCTACCGGATTCTTCTTCGGGCAACATCCATTCAGCGACTCACTCCTGATGATCAGGAACCTGGTCAATTTCAGCCATTCGGGCACCGCGATGGCGGAACTATTGAAAAACAATGACTTTGTCATGGGGGTACTCCTGATTATCTTTATGCTTTGGTTCGAATACCAGGTTGCTGTGAAATCATTTTCCGCGAAATTCCTTGGCAAACCAATAGCCGTGCGTTTCGCGGCTTATGTGATTATGTCAGTATTTATCCTTGCCTTTGGCGTGTTTTCCAGTCAGAAGTTTTTCTATTTTCAATTTTAAGATGAAGCGGAATAAACTTTTTTTCACGAAGTTGCTGGTTTTTATCCTGCTGCTACTTGCGCTGAACGAGGGTCTTAATCTCGCCTATGATCACTGGATGTACTATTTCCGTCTTGCCAGGAACCAGGACCGCCAGTTCGCAGCATCCTCCGATACATTGAAATACCTGATGCTTGGAAATTCGCATAACAGGGTCAATCCGGAGATCCTCGGGAAGGGTTTCTGTTATATCACCCCCAAGGAGGTTTACAAACAGACCTATTACAAGTTGCGGTATATCCTGGAGAAGTCAGGCAGGAAGCCGGAAAACATTTTGCTCTCGATCGATCCTGTGAACTTCAGTCCGAGAGCTGAAAACGACCTGACCTTCGACGGCTACTGGCGGAAATATCTCGATTACCGGGAACTTGCGCGCGAATACAACGACCCCGGGTATTTTATGAACTGGATTGCAGGCACCTTTTTCTCGTACGTGGGAAATTATAAATATGTCTATATGTCGATCCTGTTCCTGAACACCGACTATAATAAAATCAGGTATGGATATTTCCCGGCAAGAAATTACAAGAATTTTGCGAAAGAACCCAACAGGAAGGCCCTGGGTTACGAAACAGCATCGGCCTACCTTGGAAGTTATACCAGAAAATCGGAGCTCGGGGAATCAAAATACTACTGCAAAATCCTTGAAATGTGCCGGCAGTACCATATTCACCTATTCCTGTTAAGGATGCCCCTGACTGATGAATACCTGAACTATGCACAGAAGATGATCGACATCGGCAAGGTTGACCATGAAATACTGGATGTTACCCGCAGCCATTGCAGCGACTACCACGTATTGGACTACCGCAACGAATTCAAGGGAAAACCTGAATATTTCTTTAATGCCGACCATGTAAACCCGGCCGGGGCCGCGATCGTCAGCCTGAAAATAAAAGAAGATATTGAAAAAATCATTACTTTTGAAAAGTTGAAGTAACCCGCTTTCCGATCCTGGAACACTACAGGACTGAACCTGTGGAAGTCTCAGCACTCATCCTCATTTCACAATTATTTCATTCCTGTAACCTCCAAAATCATGAAAAAACAAATTTCCAACCACACCAGGAGCCTGCGCCTGCTCATCGCACTGGTCGCGCTGTTCATCGTTTCGATTTCATCGGTCTATGCACAGGGCCAGGGTATGGGCCGTGGTGGTGCCACTCCTGAAGAGCGTGCCAAAAGGCAAACCGAACGCATGAAGGAGGAACTCAAACTGACGCCTGCCCAGGAAACCAAGGCACAAGCCATCAACCTGAAGTATGCCAAAAAGGTGGAAGATGTCAAAAAAATCACCGATACCGCCGTTCAGCGCAAAACCGTAATGGCACTGAACAAGCAAAAAACGACCGAATTAAAGGCGGTTCTGACACCCGAACAGCTCAAGACCTACCAGAAAATCGTAGAGGAGATGATCTCGAAGAGGCGCCAGGGCCCGCGTTAGAATTCGACCATGATACCGATTGCCGGGAGCACGGTACCGGCTTTATTCGGGATGGAGCGTAATCTGTAGCGTTCCACTCCCTGCGGATCTGTATAGCGGATCACCGATCCGTCTTCCTGGGTATTTACCAGGAGTTCCTGCTGCTGTGCTTTGAAATTCAACAAATTCTGAATATCAAGATAGAACATCAGCGACCAGTGCTTAAAATAATATCCTTTGTCAACCCGGATATCAAGCTGGTTGAACGATTTCAACCGCAGGGTGTTGAAGGCCGGGTAGTCGGGGTATCCCTTGCCCTGGGCATTCCATGCTGCAACCTGGCTAGATTTATCCATATCCCAGGGTGTGTATGGCTGTCCGCCGGCATAGCGCCATTTGGCGCCGATTTCCCAGTTGTGTTTAAATTTCCGCCCGATTGTAATATTGAGCAGGTGCCGGTTATCCCAGGCAGATGGAACATATTTTCCGGTATAATCGGTAAATTCGCTCCGGACAAAGGTATAAGTCAGTATGAAGTTGAATTTGAACAGGTCGGTCTTTCTCACAAGCACCTCAAAACCATAGGCCCTTCCTTTTGAAATGGATTTCAGCGGTTCATCGCCAACCGATCCGAAGTCAGAACCCTTGCTTGCCAGGGATACCGAGTCGCGCAGGGAAAAGGGATAATTGTGGTAAAATTTATAAAAGCCCTCCAGCGAGATTTTCGCGCCGGTAACCGGCTGGTATTCCATTCCCAGTACCAGGTGATCGGCTGATATATAAGTGATACCGAGTGAATCATTCACGAGGGTGCCGCTGTTGCTCCGGTATCCAAGCGAGGTATAGGCCGGCAACTGGTAATAGCGTCCCATGTTGAAGTTCAGGAACAGTTTATCGGGAACAAAGGCATAGGAGGCCGAAAACCTTGGCGAAAACTGTTTCAGCAGGTTGTTCATGTTTCGGGCGTAGTTATTGGCATCCATCCTCATTCCCAGGTTAAGGTTCAGCCGGTCGTTGAAAAAGGCCCTGTTAACCTGTCCGAAGAGGCTCCATTTCCACAGTTCTATCCTGGAGTGATAATCGAGCGTGCGAAGCTGGTTCCCGGTAAAGATCTTCTGAAATGTATTGTTTGTGTAGGTGGCATATTCCAGCCCCGCCCCATAGGAGATTTTCCATTTTACCAGGTCGGTAAGCCCCTCATAGCGCAATTTATTTTCTGTTTCCCGGGAGTTGTATTTAAGCAAAAGGCTGTCGGGGAGTTCCACATTGTTGGTGTATTTGGTCTGGTCATTATTCAGCATATTGCGGCTGAGCACCCAGGTGTCATAGCCCTTTGCCCTGAAATGGCGGTAAACCAGGCCAAAAACGTAGCTCCATTGGTTATTCACCGGCAGGTACTGCAACACATAATGCTGGAATGCATCGGGGTTGGCAATGCCGGTATTCAGTATGTTCTTGTCGAGCGCCCCGATGGAGATTACCGAAAGCTGGTTCCGCTTGTCAAGGTCGATCTTGTATTTTAGCTGGTAATCGTTGTAAGTAGGCAGGAAAGGCAGTTTAAGGGCGCTGAAGAGAAACTGAAGGTAGGAACGCCGCACCGAGAGGATCAATGTCGAATTTTTTGTAACAGGGCCATTCAGCGTAAGGGCAAGGTCGCTGGAGCCGAGGGAAACCCTGCCTCCGAATTTCTCCTTGTTGCCATCCACCTGGCGCAGGTCCATCACCGAACTCAGTGCATTGCCGCGGGATGTCGGGAAGGCGCTGGAATAGAGCTGGACCTCCCTGATAAAGTCGACGTTGATAATGCCGACCGGGCCGCCGGAGGCTCCCTGGGTTGAAAAATGGTTCAGGTAGGGGATCTCCACGCCATCGAGGTAAAACCTGTTCTCCCCCGGGCCGCCACCCCGAACGATCACATCATTACGGAATGAAGGGGAAGAGGCGACACCCGGCAGGCTCTGGATCACCTTGGAGATATCGCGGTTGGAGCCGGGGCTCCTTTCGATCTCCTGGATGGTGAGTTTTTGCAGCGATACCGGCACCTCTTCGTTGCGTTCCACTACCGAGGGTTTGATCTCAACCTGGGCCAAAGTGGTTACCTGTTCGTCGAGACCAATGTCAAGGTCCATGGTTTTGGCATTGGTTACCAGGAAATCAACAGAGGTGTACTTCTTAAAGCCGACCGAAGTGGCAACCAGGCGGGCGTAACCGGGCTGCACGCGGGTAATGGTGTATTTCCCATCCTGATCGCTCGTGGCACCCCGGGCCGGTATGCCATCAATGATGATATTGACAAAAGGGACCGCTTCATTATTCTTATGATTATAGACCCTGCCTTTGATCACACCTGTCTGGGCAGATACCGAAACAGCGGTTAAAAGGAGGAGGAAAAACAATACAGATTTATGCTGGTATGATCTTGACATAGACTAACAGATTAACGATCAGAAAAACAATCCTTATTTAGAACCATTTTACAAATTTCATACCACACTACTTTGACCTGACAATATTTCAGGTTGTAAGAAAAAAACGGATGGTGATTATCCTCAGAAAAGCAGTCCCTGATCAGGATGATCAGGGTAAAACAAGGAAGGTGGCGCCCTGAAGTCCCTTGTTATTTCCTGACTGCCCTTTGATACCGGTCAGGAAGTTCAGCCGGGGGATGGAGCCATGGTGGCGGATTATTGAGTTGGATCCGTCCGGTTTCCCGGTGTTCACCTGCTACTGGCTTTGTTTTGCGGCCTGTTCGGCGAGTTTGTAATAGAAATCAGCCTTTTCGCGATCCCTTCTTTTCAGGTAGAGAGCATTGAGCTGCAGGCATAATTCCTGACTGGGGTTAATTTCGGCGGCTTTTTCCCAATATTTCACTGCCGAAAAGGTGTCGGTCTTCAGCATGTAATAATTCCCGATATTGATATAGGGCATTTCGAGGGTGGGATATTTTTTCATCATATCCTCATTCATTTTAACGGCGCGGTCGAAGTCGCCCATGTCGTTGTAAACGTCGGCAAGGGCGAACACCGCTTTGATCTGCCGCGGATTCACCTTCAAAATATGTTCATAGCATGCTATTGCCTGGGGATACATTTTCTGGTCGCGGTAGGCCATTCCCAGGTTTACCCATGCCGGTTGCATTGCAGAATCAAGGCCAATTGCCTTCTTCAGGAAATAGCTGGCCGAATCATAGTTTTTGCCCATGAAAAGATAGACCGTCCCGAGATCGTTGGCGGTCTGGTAGTTATTGGGGTAAAGCGCCAGCCCCCGCCTGAGGTGGGAGATAATCGTCTGGTATTTGAACTGGTTGACGGCGCCTGTTCTCAGGAAGTTTTCATCCTGGTACACTGTATTCATCAGGAAACCGCCATAGTCGATGTTCGCCTTGGCTGAATTGCGCAATGATTTGACATCCGTTCTGTAAAGGTCGAACAGGTTACGCCAGTCGCGGTTTCTCGAAACCGACATCACGGTATAGGGGATGAGCAGCAGGATCAGCACGGCCAGGATCTTGATCCTGGAATCCATTTCGATGGTCAGACTTTTCGGGTCGGTTTTGAAAATCCTGAAAATAAACCAGACGATCGCCAGGCAGAATCCCAGGGAGGCATTGAAGATAAAACGTTCCCCGACGATTCCCACCACCGGAACCAGTGTATTGGAATACATCGCCACGGCAATCAGGTACCAGAGAATGGCAAAGGAGAGGATGTGTTTTTCGCGCAGTTTGCTGAGCGCATACACCAGCAGTACAGCATGGACCAGCAGGGAGAGGATCGCCCAGATGTTGGCCAGGTTGGTAATGGGGATCATGTCAAATCCGTAATAATAGACCAGCGGATAGGGATAGACCAGGATACGCAGGTAGAAGAGCAGCGAAACCAGCCCTGTTCCAAGGCGGATCCAGAAATTCTTCTCAAAATAGAGCGGGTTTTCGATATAGTAGTTGGTATGCTGGATTGGCGGTAAAAAGAGATGCGGGATAAAATGGGCAAACAGCATCACCCCCAGAATAGCCAACACAACTACGACGATCTTTTTCACAGGAACTTCGGTAAAGAAAAAGAGTGCCAGCGGGTAGAGCACCAGGAAGGGAAAAATGGCGGTCTTGCAAAGGTAGCCCGTTAAAAAGACAGGCGCTGCCATGAACAGGTAGCGTAACTTATTGGTTTCAGCATAGTTTAAAATGAACCACATACTGCCCAGCCCGCAGAGGAAGGTGAGCATCTCATCCCTGTTTTTCAGGCTTGCCACCACTTCGGTATGCACCGGGTGGGCCATGAACAGCAGGGTGATCATAAAGGGGAACAGGATGTTGAAATTTTTCAGAAGCCGTTTCAGAATAAAGAAAAGCATTACCGACATGGCCCAGTAAAGCAGGATATTTACGGCATGGCTGCGGCCGGGTTTGTTCCCCCACAACTGGTATTCCAGCGCAAAGGTGGCTTTAACGACCGGCCTGTAATCGGCCGATGTGGATCCGAGATTACCCTGCTGGTTTACATAATGGGTGGAGAATATCTCGGGAAGCGCCTTGAAGCCTCGCTGTACAAGCTGGTTATTGGTCACGAAGTTATCGTCGACGGCAAATTTATTAAGGATGGTATTGCCGTAAAGGATAAAGGCAAAGAGGAAGAAGAACAATACAAAATAACGGTCTCCTTTTCTGGAACCCTTTGTCAGCACGACCGGCTCTACGGGGACAACTTCCCTCTTTGGCTGGATTACCTTGCCAACCGGAACTTTTGTTTTCGGGATATAACCTTTTTTCATCCTGAAATATTAATTATTGCAAATGTAGAAATTTCTGCGGTAAGCCTTACGAAATCATCCACTGAAAGTTGCTCGGCACGGAGGTCAAGATTCCTGGTGAACCATTCCGTCTGGGCGGCGGTTCCTGAGGCAGTCGCCGGAAGCATCGGGCGGATGGCATTCCGCAAGGTCTTGCGGCGCTGGTTAAAGGCCATCTTCACCACCCTGATAAACAGTTGCTCGTCACAGTCAAGTCTCATGGTTTTGTTCCGCCTCAGGCGGATCACGGCGGATTTGACCTTTGGCGGCGGATAAAATACGGTTTCACTCACCGTGAAGAGATAGTCAATATCATAAAAGGCCTGGAGCAGCACGCTGATGATCCCGTAGGTTTTATTCCCCGGCGGCGCTGCAATACGTTCGGCCACCTCCTTCTGGAACATACCGATCACTTCGGGGATCCTGTTGCGCGATTCAAGGGCTTTAAACAGGATCTGGGAGGAGATGTTATAGGGAAAATTTCCGATAACCGTAAACTTCCGGGCGGGCTTTTCACGTTCCGGGCCCTCCTGGGTGGGAGCCTCAGTATCAGGCGGGAAATAACCCAGGTCGTACGACAGGAAATCGGCCAGCAGCAGCCGGTTTGTAATTTGCGGGTAGACCTTGCCGAGGTATTCTACCGACTCACGGTCAACCTCCATGAACCATGCATCGAAGGTACCGGCAGGGTGCACGGCTCCGTCGCAACCCAGGATATATTTTGTCAGAACCCCCATTCCCGGGCCCACTTCGAGTATGAGAGGAATCTCAGGATTAAGATACCCGACAATTTTCTGGGCGATATTTTCATCACGCAGGAAATGCTGTCCCAGGTGTTTTTTTGGTCGGATCATGGTTGTTGCATATAAATTGTCGGAGGAAAAAACAGGATTCGCCTCTGTTAACTGTATCAGTGAACGCCATCCCCGCGCAAAGCCCTGTATTTACGGCGTGCATCTGGCACGAAAATGCTCCCCGGGTATTTGTCGAGCAATTCCAGGTAAAGCGTCATGGCCTTTGCAGGGTTGTTAAGTTGTTTTTCATTCAGCCGGGCGCTTTGCATCAGGGCCTCATCGGCGAGTATCTCTTCGGGAAAATCTTTGACAAGTTTTCTGAAAAGAGAGTCCGCTTCCGCATATTTCCCCTGCTTTGCCCTTATTTCCGCTTTTTTGTAAAGCACCTGCTGCAGGATCGGATGCTCGCCGAAGAGCAGGGAAACAGAGTCGAGGGTTGTGAGGGCCTGCTCCTCTGCATTGCGGTAGTCAAGCAGCTCGGCCCGGGCATAATAGCCCAGGGCAACGGTGCTGCTGTCGGGATCGTAGTTTTCACTGATCAGCAGCGACAGGGCGATGGCATCATTCGAAATGAACTTGGAGGTGGCTGCTTTCAGGACATCGGCCTGAGCCTTGGCCCACTTGAATTCCCCGATGTAAAAGGAGAGTTTTGCATTCTTGAATTTGGCCTCCTGCCCCAGTACATCATATTTAAAATCCTGGTATGCCTGCTGGTAGAGCAGGGTCGCCTGCCATACGTCGTCGGTAAAAAGAAGGATATCGGCAAGTTCAATCTTGCATTTTGCCCGGTCGGCATCTGACACACCGGCCATCTGGATGGCATGGTTCAGCAGGTCGACGGCCTCATCCGGTTTTTCGAGGTAGAAAGCCCTGATATGCGCCTGGTTCCTGATCACTGAAATATTTTCGGGGTCATCACCCGCCCCCAGCAGGTCGCCAAATTCCTTGTCCATCAGTTCGAGTTGCTTCCGTGCAGGCGCGGGGTCGGCAATGATTTTCAGATAGCGGGTGTTGGCAAGTTCCCTGCGACTGTAGTCATAATAGGAACCCGACCGCCCTTTTGATACCAGGTACTGGTAGCAGTCGACCGCCACGTCAAATTTCTCATTTGCCGCAGCAAGGCTTGCCAGGGATACGATCTTATCCCCGTTTTCACTTAACCTCCTGTCGAGTGCCTTGGCCTGGACCAAGGCGAGATCGAAATCCTTCTGCTGGATGGAATACCACCACAGCAGCTCGGCATAATAGGTCTTGTCGGGATTTTTCTGCGCACGGGTGAGGAGTATCTTGCGGAGTATCTCATTTTTCTCATTGTTGACATCGAACGAGAGGGTCATCTGGATGCGGTCCTGCACGGTCGGGAGGTACGATTTATTCACCTCAAGCAGGTCGAGGTACTCCTCCGTCGCATTTTTAAAATCGCCCATCCGTTCATAAACGTTTGCCAGTTCAAACCCGAAGGTGTAGGAATTATTCAACAGCTGACGCCCCTTCCTGAAGGTACGCAGGGCATAATCATTTTCTCCCTTCATGAGGAAGGCGTTGGCCAGGTCGTTGACCTGCTGTTGGTTTGGCTTCAGCTTATTAAGCGCCTCTTCGTATAATTTTTTGGATTTGTCGGTGTTCCCCTCCCGGAAATGGATATAGCCCAGGTCGACCAGGCAATGCAGCGCCTCGGGTTCGGTTTTCAGGTTCTTTTTTACCAGCTTTTCCGCCTTGCCATATTCCTTCGATTCAACCAGGCACATCAGCAGGTACTGGAAATAATAGGGCGATGGTTTCTCGTCATAGAGCCTGCCAAAAACCTCCGCCGCCTTTTCAAATTCATGGTTCTGGTAGTACTGGATGGCCAGGGGCTCCTCATTTTCCGACCGCAGCGCATCCTGCTGGAAAGGAAGCACCGGCTGGTTCGGAGGTTGTATATCCTGCGAAAACAAAAACACGGGAACACCGAGAAACATGAATATCAACAAACCCTGGAAGATGATCGTGAAATTGCTGTTTCCTGGCGGAACGACCGGTCTTTCCCCGGTATTATGCTGCAAAAACTTCATATTTCCCTTTTCCGGCATGATCATGCATTATTCAATTGGTTCAGCAGCCCCATCGTCACCCATGCCATCAGGCCAACGCCCGGCAGGAGACTTTGTTCATCAACGTCAAAGGTAGCCGAATGGAGATTGGAACTGATTCCCATGGTATCGTTACGGATGCCTAGCCTGTAGAGGCAGGAGGGGATTTTTTCGGCAAAATAGGCAAAATCTTCGGCCGTCATGCGCTGGTCAAGTTCCTTCACATGTTCCGGCCCCAGATATTCAGCGGAGAGGCTGCGGAGTTTGCCGGTAAGCCCAGGATCGTTGAACAGAAAGGGATAGCCATGAGCGATCCTGACATCACAGGTTGCCCCCATTGCTTCGGCTACACCCGAAGCAACCTTGCTGATGCGCTGGTGAACCTCTTTGCGCCATGCTTCATGATAGGTACGCACCGTTCCATCCATGGTGACTGTGTCGGGGATAATGTTGGTACGCCCCTCCCCCACAATCCTGCCGAATGAAATCACCGTCGGCATCACGGGGTCGGCATTGCGGCTGACGATTTGCTGGAGTGCCAGGATGATATGCGCGGCAACCACCACGGGATCGATGCCCTGGTTCGGCGTGGCGGCATGGCCTCCCCTGCCCCTTACTGTGAGAAATATTTCATCGGTTGAGGCCATATATGCGCCGGCTTTCAACCCGACCTCGCCTGCCTGGAGGGTGTTGATGACATGCTGTGCGATCACGAACATGGGCACCGGGTTTTCGAGCACCCCTTCGGCGATCATCCTGACAGCTCCCCCGGGATAGCTCTCCTCCGATGGCTGGAAGATAAGCTTTACCGTTCCCGAAAAGCTCTCCTTAAGGCAATTGAGTATCTTCGCCGCCCCAAGCAGGCAGGCCATGTGCACATCATGACCGCAGGCGTGCATTATTCCAGGATTCAGCGACTTGTAGGTAACATCATTCCCTTCAGCAACGGGCAGGGCATCCATGTCGGCCCGCAGCGCGATGCAGTGTGAGGAGGGATCATTTCCTTCAATCAGCCCGACCACACCGGTATCTGCTACCCCTTTTTTATAGGATATCCCGTATTCATCCAGTTTGCTGCAGATGTATTCAGCCGTGCGGAATTCTTCGCACGACAACTCCGGATGCATGTGAAAATGGCGGCGGATCGCGACGACCTCCTCAAAAAACGATTTGGACAATGCCTCGGTTTGCTGTTTCAAATGTTCCATCAGATCAGGGGTGTGAAATAAAAGTCAAAGGTAGGGAATGTTTGAATCAGTTAGAACATCAGATGCAGCCCTGCAACGAAAACCTCAGCCAAACCCGGCTTGTCAGAAATGATAAAATTTTCTGCGGAAGGAATTTTAATATATTATCAGTTTCCGGGTCATCAGGCTGGTTGCAGAGCTCACCCGCAACAGATAGCATCCCCTGAGCCCTGTTACATCCAGCATTGCAGAACAGTTTCCGGGTCCAGGCATCTGATGTTTTTCCACCACTGACCTGCCTGTAATGTCAAACAAGGATACATTCCATTGTTCGTTTCCCGCCCCGGAAAGTTCGATGGTCACTCTCCCGGAAACCGGATTCGGAAAGATCCTCAGGCCGGGCCGGGTGGCAGCTCCTTGCTGCCCCATGCACCGTTCCACGCTGATATAGCCCCGTTTCACGATCGATCTGATGTTGGTTCCATCCGAAACCGTCAGGGTGACATCAAACCGACCGAGGCTGTCATACCTTACCACAGGGTTCTGCACCGTGCTGAAAGCGGGAGAACCTCCCGGGAACTCCCAGTTCCATGAGGTGATATGATCATAGGAATCGTCGGTAAAGTCAAGAGTTTTACCCGCGCACGCTTGCGTGGCAGCCGCATGGAAAAACGGGAAGGGCCCTGTTATGTTGAGACCGAAGAATTCCAGGTAGCGCTTCATCAGGTTCCCCCGGGTTGAGGGATAAGTACTCCCTGCAAGTCCATCGAAGGCAAGAAAAGTCCCGATGGTTTTATAACCTGCTGCGGGACAGGCAATTTCGAAATTCTCCGGAATACTGTCGCTGTTTGAAAAGGTGGCATAAGCCGGTGCTTTGGGCACAAAGCTGAAGATGGCATGGTGCAGCGGCGCCGTATAGGCAAAAGCCATGGAATCTGTAAAGGTATTTTTCACCCCTGAAATCTGAGCGTAGGTATAGTCGGGTATCTTCACCGAGGTATAGTTAAAATAGGACTGCAGCTGGGTTGTGTTTGCATAATACCAGGGAAGGTATCCCTCCATATAGAGATTCCCGTTTTTCTGCAGGTAATTCGCCAGGTCGGTCGCCTCGGCAAACGAGAGCGAATGGAACCCTGTTGTTGCGGTGCCCAGGATCAGGAAAACGCAGCTATATTGCCCATAATCGACAGGAAGGGCCCTGATGGTATCATACCCGACACGGAGGCTGTCGAGGGCGGCGGCCATGGCAAGCAGGGAGCCATCAGAAACCGACAGGCTGACCACCGCAACCTGCTTTTTGCTGACCGGCAGGATAAAATCAAGCAACCTGACACTCCCCAGGGAATCGGTCAGATGAAGGGCCATCGGTACCTGGGTACCCTCTACGGTATGCCGCGAGGCCCTGACACGGAAGGTGAATTCTGCCGACGTCATAGGATCAACCAGGTCAACCGGCAGCGAGGCGGCCGACAGGACGGAGATGACCGTATCCATCGAAACAAGCGACAAGGTAAGGTTTTGTGCGGGCAAGATCCCCGAATTTTAAACCGTGACGACCAAGTCGGCTACCTCACCCGGCTCCAGGATATCGTTTGCGCCATCCTTCAGTTGGGGTGGCTGTATGGCCAGGGAGGAGGCGGCAACCCGGTATTCATCCGTTTTTTTCCAGATCCTGCCTCCCGACTGGGCCAGCAGTAAGGTTTCTGCATAGATTCCGTTGCCGGTCGGGTTTCTCAGTTCAAAGGAAAACGCAGAGGGAATGGTAAGGGTTTTTCCAGGCTGAACCACGGCAACTGTCAAGAGGCTGTCGTGGATAGTCAGTAACGAGTCGACCGATCTGAATGTAAGTACCATGTTGCGGATCGGCTCCGGGCCGGTGTTGGTCAGTGACAGGGTCAACGCAGCCTTTTTCCCGAATTCCAGCTCGTTGGTGGCTGTGCCGGCAACCGTACCGGCGATGTTCAATCCCTGCGACAGCATGAACCTCTTCGAAGCGGTAATTTTCCCGGCATCGGCTGCCCGGATGCTGAGGTTATAGATCAGGGTGGAATCAGGCTGGCTGCAGGTCAGCACACCCTGGTTATCAATAGCCATGCCGGCAGGTATCAGGGGCGGTGAAAACCGGAAACTTTTCCCTGAAAGCCCGCCGGCATCCCAGGTGGTCACGATATCCGACTCCAATCCATCTCCTTTTGATATCCCTGAATAAACAGCCGCTTGAAACCCCGCATTGATGATGGAACCGTACCTGAATTCAATTCTTCCGTCGGGATACAATACAAGGGCAAAATCATCCGTGGAGCCTGTCAGGTGCCCCTGGATGGTGGCCTTCCACCGGATGATCACCTGCGAGGGGCCGCTTTGGAGGAAGATACCATCCCCTTTTAGCGGAACATAGGTAAACTGCAAGGAAAAGGCAGGCGATACCGCCGGTATCATCCTGAGCATCGACACTTCGTCGGTGGTAAAGATCCCAGGCAGATCGAGCGGATCAACTGTGATATAGCCATTCACATTCACATAGATGGTGTCATAATTCCTGCCATAGAAGGGGAAGCTGAAAGGCAGGGCAACCGGTGTATAGGGCAGCACACCGCTGGAGTTGGCGATGGAGGTGCCGGTCACCTGAGGCATGGTCAGCATGGCAGGTTGTTTATTGTAAACTTCTGCCAATGACCAGTCGTAGGGAGGCCGCCCGCCAGCCGCGGCAAGTTGAGCATGGTAGGTTTGGCCGGCAACAATGGGGGGAAGACTGTCGGTGAGGATCGTCACCTCAGGTTTTCCGGCAGTTGCCACCACCGAAACCAGGGTCACGGCATTATCCCCGACGGGTACATTTTCATTCCCTGCGGGAAATTCGTGAACTCCGTGATAATAACTGATCAAGGATGACTGCCGGATCACGCCGTTTCCGAGGTGATCAGGGTCGCGTTCCTCCACCGCCAGGAAGTAGCGCGCCGGCTCTCCGGGTGCCACATAGTTGAGCAGTCCGGTGACATCAATTCCAAATTCCAGGGTATCTGCTCCGGCAAGCGAATCCCACCCCTGCATGACATGGTCGCCACCCTGGAAGTTGAAGATGGGAAAATCCAGCACATGGTCAGGCATCAGGTGCGTGGTATCGGCGCTGACCCCGGCAAGGATGCGGATCCTGTCGCGCAGGTTGTAGCTGATGGTTGTCTTCAGGGTCAGAAGAGGATGATAGGCGGTATCGGGATCGACCACGTAAACCCTGTTGTTCCATACCCCTCCGGCGCCGTAACTCCCGGCAAAGGCGCTATAGAGGGCATAGGTAAAACCAAGATCTTCCCACCAGCTCCCGTAGGAGTTGGCAATCCGGAAAGCCCCTATTTCCCAGTCGCGGGCATCCACGATGCCATCCCCGTTGATATCAATATCGTTGGTGTATTTACCATCATGGTTCAGGTCGAACCTGATGGAATCGTTATAGCCTACCACGGTCAGCCCGTGATCGGGATTATCCTCCCATGTTGTGATGATATGTTTACCCCCCTCGGGGGTTCCGGCAGGGATGGTCTGCATGTTATAGAGCGCAATGGCATCGGTGGTGAAACAGGCAATTCCACCGGTGGCTGACCCGTCAAGGTGGTCGTATAAATAGTTCCTGAGCGTGTTGATCCCTTCGGCGCCGTTGATCATGATGGCCTTTACCTGCTTGAGGTGGTTTGACATTCCCCTGTAATATTTATCATACCCGCTGATCCACCCAAGGTAGGAAGAGGAGGAATCCACCCCGAAATCGGGAGAGGTCATGTGTCCCTGCTTTCTGATTGCTTCGAAGCTTTGCAGGAAGTTCACGCCAACAAAGCGCTCGCCCTGGTTCATGAAATTCCAGGTATAATGGGTCGGGAAACTGTTTTCCCAGTGCCAGCCCGGCAGGTTCCGGGCACGGTTCATCTCGTAACCGAAAACATAGGCCACACTTGCATATTGCTGGCAGCTATAAAAAAGGAACTGATCCTGGACCCCGGGCCAGGAGTCATTCAGTTCATTGCTGACAGATGAAGGGAGCGACCGGTTACTGAACTTCCCGGGAAGGGTTAACAGCGGCACCCGGGCAGCCATCACCGAATCGTGCACCCGCAGTGAATAGGGGAATGGAGCGGCCAATTGCCACCGGTCGGCGACCTGGCTTTGTGCAACCGTGCCCATGAGCAGAAAACAACATAAAAAAAAACGGAGGGGGCTGTACGATTTCATATACAATTAACGTTATATAACCTGCCCGGTGATCTGGTTGAATTCCCGGTTGATCTGTTTTCAGCAAAGAGAGTTACCCGCTGGCGCCTATTTTAATACCTGATTACCAGAATTAACCATGCAAAAATACAAAGGATCTGATCCCATGTATTTTTTACGTAAATTTGCACCTTTAAAATTAACTTTTAAAATCGTGTTGGCATGAAAATCCTCATCACTTTATCTGTAATTTTTACATTAATTGTTGTTAACGGCTGTCAGCATGCCTCAATTTACGATTGTACGGGGGTTACGCCAACCTATAAAAATAATGTAAAGCCTATCCTTGATTCCTATTGTGCGATGCCGAACATGGGCTGTCACGGGGCAAACCGTGCTGCCAGCGGGATCAACCTGAGCGATTATGCCAATGCTTCAGCGGCCAGCTCCAAAAAAAGTTTTATGGGTTCCATTGAGCACCTGACTCTTTACAAGAATATGCCCCAGGGCGGCGTTAAAATGCCCGATGCACAGATTCATGTGCTCTCCTGCTGGGTTTCGAACGGATCTCCTGAATAATCCTACTGTTTTACCCCGAAAGCCCGCGGCGGTCGTTGATCCGAAAGTGGCTGATAGAATAGTAAATCCTGGTTCCGGTATATTGAAGATCTGACCTGTTCCGGATTCCCTGAAAATAAAAGAGGCTGTCCACATCGTGTGAGACAGCCTCTTTTATTTACCAAAGTAGCCTGAACCAGCTTACAGGGGAATGTTTCCGTGTTTTTTCGGGGGATTTGTCTTACTCTTGTTCTGGGTAAGTTCAAGAGCCTGGATCAGCTTCATCCTGGTCTCGCGGGGCAGGATAATCTCATCAACATACCCAAGTTCGGCAGCTTTATAGGGATTTGCAAAGGTCTGGCGGTAATGGTCAACCGCTTCGATACGATCGGTATCGCTCAGCTTTCCCTTGTGAATGATGTTAACGGCGCCTTCAGGGCCCATCACGGCGATTTCGGCCGTGGGGTAGGCATAATTGACATCAGCGCCGATATGCTTGCTCGACATGACATCATAGGCACCGCCGTAAGCTTTCCGGGTAATCAGGGTTATCTTGGGAACGGTGGCTTCCGAAAAGGCATAGAGCAGTTTTGCGCCATGTTTGATGATTCCGCCAAATTCCTGGTTGGTGCCGGGCAGGAATCCCGGGACATCCACGAAGGTGATCAGCGGGATGTTGAAGCAATCGCAGAACCTGACAAACCTGGCGGCCTTGATGGAGGAGTTGATGTCGAGAACCCCGGCCAGGAAGGCTGGCTGGTTGGCGACAATACCCACCGGCTTGCCGCCGAGACGGGCAAAACCGGTAAGGATGTTCTGGGCATAATAGGGCATCACTTCAAAGAAGTTCTTGTTATCAACCACTGTGGTGATGATATCCTTCATATCGTAAGGCTTGTTGGGATCGGCCGGCACGACCGTCTGCAGTTTTTCATCCTCCCGCATGACATCGTCGGTACAGGGTTGCGTGGGCGGATCTTCCATGTTGTTCGACGGCAGAAAGCTCATCAGTTCACGGATCATCAGCACGACCTGTTCGTCGTTTTCAGCAGCAAAATGGGCAACGCCGCTCTTTGTATTGTGCGACATGGCGCCGCCAAGCTCCTCCATGGTCACCTCTTCGTGGGTAACGGTCTTGATCACCTCCGGGCCAGTGACGAACATGTAACTGGAGTTCTTTACCATGAAGATAAAGTCGGTAATTGCCGGGGAATACACCGCGCCGCCGGCACAGGGGCCGAGAATCGCGGAAATTTGTGGAATAACGCCCGAGGCCATCACGTTGCGGTAAAAAATATCGGCATAACCGGCAAGGCTTTCAACCCCCTCCTGGATCCGCGCCCCGCCTGAATCGTTCAGTCCGATCAAAGGGGCCCCCATCCGCATGGCCATATCCATAATTTTCACGACCTTGTCGGCATTCGCACGGCTCATGGTGCCGCCAAAAACGGTAAAGTCCTGGGCAAACACAAAAACCAAACGACCGTCGATTTTTCCATAGCCGGTCACCATACCGTCGCCGGGCACCTTGTTATGTCCCATTCCGAAATCATGACAGCGATGCATCACCAGCTTATCCATTTCAACAAAGGTGCTGCCGTCGAGCAGGGTCAGGATCCGTTCGCGCGCAGTTTTGCGGCCGTTTTTATGTATCCTGGCAATCTTTTCAGCGCCACCGCCAAGTTCGGCTTTTCGGTTCTTTTCTTCAAAAATCTGAAAACGGTCATCAATGGTTTGCATGTCCTTAATTTTTAAATCACTGTGTTGCTACTTCTCTTCTTTTTTGATCGCGTCCTCTTTTACCTCAACATTCTCCAGTTTGATCATCAGCTGATGCGAATCGACCGTGTCGCCCTCTTTGACGAGAATTGCCTGGACGATCTTATCGCCGGTCGCCTTGAACTCGCTTTGCATTTTCATGGCCTCCACCACGACCAGGGTCTGGCCGGCAGTCACCAGGTCGCCCACGCTGACGGGGATTTTTACAATTTTCCCGGGCATCGGCGACAGGATATGGTTTGCGCCTTCAACCTCTTTGCCAAGGTTTCTGTTGGTAATATATTTTGATTCGGCATCGATTACCTCCACATTGAAGGTTTTGGCGAAGGTGTTTACGACATATTTCTTGCTGGTATCACCCCGGATCAATTCAACATTATAGGATTGGCCATTGTACAGGATGGAATACACCCCCTTTTCAACCTCCACGATGTCGAGGTTGTACTTATGGTCATCAACGGCAATCAAAGCCTTGCTCCCTACCCTGTTGAGCAGTTCAATTTTTGCCGTACGGTCTTTTATACTGATTTCATATGCCATGACAGATAATTATAGTCGTAATACATTGCGTTTTCTTCCAAAATCTTTCCAGTTCGAACCCAGCTCCTCGGTGTATTTGGGAGGCTGGACCTCTGCAAGTTTGTCAAGATAGTCGATAAAGGCGGCAACCAGGGCCATATCTTCACATTCGGTACCGCAGGGTTTGGTTGTAAACAGGCGGTCGTGGTTATCCTCAATAAAATGGGTGTTGTATTTTCCCCCGATGAATTCAGGCGTATCCATGATACGCTCCAGGAATTTGATGGAGGTCTTGACCCCCGTGATCTTGTATTCATAAAGAGCCCTGCGCATGCGCGCGATGGCTTCGATGCGCGTTTTTCCCCAGGTAATGAGTTTGCAGATCATCGGGTCGTAATGCATCGGGATCTCGTATCCTTCATAAACATAGCCGTCATACCTGACGCCAAGGCCGAGGGGAACGGTGATATGTTTGATGACGCCGGGATTCGGCATGAAGTTGTTGTCGGGATCCTCGGCATAGATCCGGCACTGGATGGCATGGCCATTCTGGTGAAGATCCTCCTGCTTATAGGTAAGGGGAAGACCATTAGCAATGTTGATCTGCTCCTTGACAAGGTCAACGCCAACCACGCGCTCGGTAACAGGGTGTTCAACCTGAAGGCGGGTGTTCATCTCCAGAAAATAGTAGTCAAGCTGGTCACTGACGATAAACTCGATGGTTCCCGCGCCCTCATAGTTTACGGCTTTGGCGGCGGCCACAGCCTTTTCGCCCATCTCGTGGCGCAGCTCCGGCGTGATAAGCGGCGAGGGGGTTTCTTCAATGACCTTCTGGTGACGGCGCTGGATGGAACATTCGCGTTCAAAAAGGTGGATCACGTTGCCATGCTGGTCGGCGAGGATCTGGAATTCAATATGGTGCGGTGATTCGATATACTTTTCAATGTACACGGCATCGTCGCCGAATGCATTCATCGCTTCCGACTTGGCCATACGCAGTGAAGGAATGAGTTCCTCCATCGATTTTACAAGCCGCATCCCCTTGCCTCCGCCTCCCGACGATGCCTTGATCATGACCGGCAGCCCTATCTCCTTCACCACCTCAACGGCCTTGACCTCATCGGAGAGTTTTTCGGTGGTTCCGGGAACCACCGGCACGCCTGAGGCGATCATGGTTTGCCGGGCGGTAATTTTATCGCCCATAGTCCTGATGGCATAGGCGTCGGGACCGATAAATTTGATCCCTTCGGCCTTGCACCGCTCAGAAAATGCGGCATTTTCAGAAAGGAATCCATAACCGGGATGGATGGCATCGACGCCGGCCTTTTTGGCAACCTCAAGGATCACATCAATGTTCAGATAACTCTCGCGTGAAGGGGCCGGCCCGATGCAATAAGCCTCATCGGCATATCTTACATGCATCGCCTTGCGGTCAACATCTGAAAACACCGCCACGGTTACCAAACCAAGCTCACGGCAGGAGCGCATCACCCTGATGGCAATCTCGCCACGGTTGGCAACAAGTACCTTTTTTATCATGGATTTTAAGTATTTAATCTGATTCTAAAGAACAAAATTATCAAAAATAACCTGATATATAAAATTTCGGATCTCATTTTTAAGGATAATTAACATTTGATTCTGTTAAAATCGAACTAAAAACCTGCCCGGCTCCTAATTTTTTCCGATATTTGGCGAACCAAAACAACCGAGATCCATGGCGTCCAAAGCCACCCTGATAACCCTCTTCATCCTGTGCCAAATCCTGTTTTCCTGCCGGAATGACAGTCCGAAACCCGTGGCAAAACGGGGGCTCCCGGTCCCGGTGAAAAAAGAGGCGCTGGTCTCCTACACGCCGTTGCTTCAGAGTCTCGACCTGTTAAAGCAGGACCCTTTGCTGAAGAATGCCGACCTGGGGTATGTGATTTTGGATGTTACCGCAAAAACCCCTGTTACCGTGGCCGATTACCGGTCGAAGGAGCCCATGAAGCCGGCCTCCACCCTGAAGATCTTTGTCACGGCTGCCGCCCTCGAATTTTTCGGCAAGCCCATTTTCCCCGAGGTCCTCATCACCAACCAGATGAGCGTGAACTGGAGGGCCTCCAAACTGCTTCGTAAAATTGGCGGGAAGGTTTACAACAATGCCACCACCGCCTCGGGGGTGAAGGCAATCCTTGATTTCTGGACAACCAAGGGGGTCGACACCACGGGCATGTATTTCTACGATGGGAACGGTTTGTCGAAAAACAACGCCATTTCCCCGAAACAACTGGTGGATGCGCTCTATGCCATGCGCACCTCTCCCTATTTCCAGGTGTTTTATGAATCGCTGCCCCTTGCCGGGATGACCGGGACCCTCCACAAAGCAATGAAGGGAAGCGCAGCCCAGGGCAGGATCCGCGCCAAAACAGGCACCATCAACAGCGTGAAAAGCTTTGCCGGGTATGTTCATACCGTTTCCGGGCGGAACCTGGTATTCTCTCTTATCGTCAACGGCTTCGACTGCCGGGTGAAACTGATGAAGAAAAAGCTGGAGTCGGTCATGGTAAAAATGGCGGAAATTTAACCTCCCCGGTGGGTCCGCATTACCCCTTCCGTGTACCTTTGATCCTGTTTTTACGTTCAAAACATACAATATTGCGGACTTTACTGCCCGCCTTGTGCCGAAAGGCATCCCATTGCATCGATCTTCCCGGCCCGTTTTTCATTTCAACGGTTGTTGTTCGGATCGCCTTCGGATGGACAACGCTTGCGCTTCGGTTGTGTTCGGATGAGGTTCGGATGAGGTTCGGTTGGGTTCGGATGAGGTTCGGTTGGGTTCGGTTGAGGTTCGGATAGGTTCGGAAAAAAGGTGAGGAGGGGCTAAAGCCCGTGGCAATTCAACCGGTATGATTGCTGCGTTGTTTTGTCCAGGCAAAAGAAAAGGACAGGCACGGGAAGGGTGCAAAATCTCGATGGGTATAAGTGATCATCGGTTTCCTGCTAAACAAACGATTGCAAATCGTATAGTTTCCGGTAGATCCCGTTCTTTTCGAGGAGGGTGGCATGGTTCCCGTGTTCGACCAGGAGGCCGCTTTGCAACACGATAATTTCATCGGCAAACTGGATGGTTGAAAGCCTGTGGGCGATGACGATGGAGGTGCGGTTGCGCATGAGGTTTTCGAGTGCCTGCTGGACGAGCCTTTCCGATTCGGTATCCAGCGCGGAGGTAGCCTCGTCGAGGATGAGGATCGGGGGATTTTTTAATACCGCCCGGGCGATGCTGAGCCGCTGACGCTGTCCGCCCGAAAGTTTCACTCCTCGGTCGCCGATATTGGTTTCATAACCCAGCGGCATTTTCTCGATAAACTCGTGTGCATTGGCAACCTTGGCTGCCGCGATGACCGCCTCTTCACTGACATTCTCCATGCCAAAGGCGATATTGCTGAAGACCGTGTCGTTGAACAGGATGGTCTCCTGTGAAACGATGCCCATGAGCCCGCGCAGATCGCGGATAACCAGGTCGCGGATATCGACCCCGTCGATCAGGATGGCACCGCCGATGCAGTCATAAAAGCGTGGCAGCAGGTCCACCATGGTTGATTTCCCGCCTCCCGACGACCCAACCACGGCGATGGTCCTGCCCTTCTGAATGACCAGGTTCAGGTTCTTTATGACCGGCTCCTCCACATAGGCAAAGCTCACATTCCGGTACTCAATCTCGGTGTTGAAATCTTTTTTAGCCAGTGCATCCGGTTTTTCTTCGATCACCTCCGGTTCACTCAGCACATGCTCTATCCTGTCGACAGAGGCGGCCCCCTTCTGGATATTGTAAAACGCCTGGGTAATGGCCTTTGCTGGCGGCATCAGCTGGGAAAAAATACCCAGATAAACCAGGAACGCCGCTGCATCCAGGAAATTGCCGGGGGTAAACACCAGTTTCCCGCCATACCACAGCACGATGGTAACGACGCAGGCGCTGAGAAATTCACTCAACGGCGAAGCCAGGTCACGTTTCCTGTACAGGCGGATCATCAGGCGGTTATAGTCATTGTTGGTTTGCCGGAACCGGGTATTGACAAATTCTATGGCATTGAACGCCTTGATGATCCTCAAACCGGAAATGGTCTCTTCGATCATCGAGAGCAGCACACCCATTTTGGCCTGGCCCTTGTCGGAGGTCCGTTTCAGGCTTTTTCCGATCCTTCCGATGATAAAACCGCTGATGGGAAGCAGGATCAGTACGAAAATTGTCAGCGACGGGCTGATGATAAACAGGGTGAGCAGGTAGGTGATCATGGTGATCGGGTCGCGGAAGGCCATTTCGAGTGAACTCATGATGGACCATTCGACCTCCTGGACATCCGTGGTCATGCGGGCGATGATATCGCCCTTGCGCTTTTCATTGAAATAGGACAGGGGAAGAATGAGGATCTTCAGGTAAAGATCGTTGCGCAAGTCCTTCACGACACCGTTCCGCACAACGGCAAGGAAGTACATGGCCAGGTAACGAAGCAGGTTTTTCAGGAAATAGAGTACAATGATGACGATGCCGATATATACCAGCATCCGCTCGTTACCATATTTTTCAAGCATCTGCCCTGTATAGAAATAAAAATTATCCTTCACCGAATTGATTTCAAGGCGAAGGACAGGGGCCTCATGGGGAATGGCCATCTGGTGGAATAACATTTGCAGCACCGGGATAAACAGGGCAAACGAGACCAGGGAAAAGAGTACTGAAAAAATATTAAAAATTACATTCAGCAGGGCATACACCCAATATGGGCCGGCGAACCGCAGTATTTTGAAAAAGCTTTTCATTGCTGCAAAGATAAAATTTTACGTTGAAATAACATATGAATATTGTTATGCCGGAATTGCCCTGGTTTCCGGCAAAAACTATTACTGTTTTGCTACGGATAAATACGTACCGGTGATTTTCCTGCAGGGAGGTCCCGCACTTCATGCCCTGTTATTCCAGGGTATTCTGTCCATGTTGATTACCCTCGCCTCCGTTACAGCGGGGGTTAAATATGAAATATTTCATGTTTCCTTAGATTCTGGCAACGACGGATAATTATATATGTATATTTGTCACTCCTTCTTTCCAGAAGGGTTAGCGTTCCTGAAAATTCACACAAACCTCTGATTAACGGTTTATTATGAAATATATTTTCTTTCTCCTGAGCATCCTGGTAATTTTCTCCGTATCCGCCTGTAAAAAAAGCAGCACCTCCACCGACAACGGAACTGGCGCCGCCTTCAAATTCAGCAACCTGGTGGCCAAGGATTCGGTGATCAAAGTAAACTATGAAACCTCCATTACGGCACTTGCCACGGGTGACGGGTTAACCTATAAATGGACCGTATTATACGGCACTATTTCAGGAAACGGCGCAACGGTCACCTGGACGGTATGCCATGAAGATAAATTTTCCATCACCTGCCAGGTAACCGACAAGTACAACCACACCGACACCAAACAGGTGTACGTGCGGGCAAAAAATTAGCATACCCGGTTTCCCCTGATTTCACCTGTTTTTCTGACGCTGTTCCACGGATGAACCATCAGACCGGATGTTCTGTTTGACACGGCACTTTCCTGAAAATAGTATCTTTAGCTTTTCCGGTGAGGCGAGAGGTCTGGTCAACTTAATATTTCGGACCGGAGCATATTCACTCCTTACATCAGCCGATGTTGTACCTGGCCAGGAAACTGATTGATTGTTATTATTAATCTGATTGATTGTTATTATCCCAGCGAAATTGTTTATGGAATTTCTCTACTCAATGACCCCACCCGTGACCCTCCCCCTGGAGGCAAGGGAGTAAGGTTTTCCATATTTTCTGACAAATTTCGATAATGATACCAGACAATTGATACATAAAGATTTAAAGTCAAGCGATGAAGTTGACCCCATGTTCAAAAGGCAAAGTTTTTCCCGCCTCCATTGCGGGTAAGGATTCTCCCTCCTCTCAAAGGGGAGGGTCATAGGAGGGGTCCTTTTAATGCAAAACAGGATAATGGATCCCTGCTGGTACAATTGTGATCCATCAAATAAAAATACATTACCGGTGAAAATAATGAAACAAACGTTACTCCTGGTTACAGGCGCCCTGTGCCTCCTTTCATCCCATATGCTGAAGGCACAGTGTTGCTCTACAGGCAGCCCCGTCGGGGCCTCGGTCTACGTGGGAGTTCTTGGGAAGAATTACCTCAGGGCAATTGGTTACTATCGCCACAGCTTTTCCGACACCTACTATGAAGGGGATCATATTGCGAAAAACCAGGAGCCTGTTTACAACTCCAGTTTCAACTTCTCGGGGGTTACCCTTGGATACGGGATCACCAAACGTCTTACGGTGGAGATCGATGCGGGTTATTATTTCGATAAAACCCAGAACAAGTTCAAATACAGCAGCAATGGTACCCGGGTCGAATACAAGTTGCAGGGATCGGGCATGTCGAACGGGAACCTCACTGTAAAATACGGAGCCTACATCAACCCGGTGCAGCAGGTTGAAATCACCACCGGGCTTGGGTTTCGGTTCCCCTTTTCAACCACGCCCCAGTATTTCAACGGAGTGATCCTCGATCGCGATGTGCAGCCTTCAACCAATGCCTTCGGCACCTCCGGGATCCTGTTTCTCAGCAAAGGATTCCAGTCCATCTCGATGCGGGTATTCACCATCAACCGTTATGATTACAACTTTGCCGACAACCTGAAATACAAATACGGGAATATCCTGTTGAATTCTGTTTTTGTCTCCAAGAAGATCTTTAAATATTTTTTCGGGATCGTACAGTTCCGCAACGAATGGAAAACCAACGACAGGGATTTGAACAACCTGGATGTCAGGAACGGCAAAATCACCGATACGGGCTTCGACCTGGTTACAATTGCCCCGCAGCTGAGTTACAGTATTGCCGGGAAATGGAACCTGATGGCGGTTTTTGACATTCCTGTTTACAAGTACTACAACGGAAGGCAGATGACCCCCTCCTACTCTGTGGCGGTAAGTCTCACGCGCGATTTCAACCTGGCCAGGAAACCACCGGTCATGCAGCCTGAAAAGATCAACTAAGCCGGTTCAAAGCAGAAGGTGATATTTCAGGAGTCTTACTCCTCCGCATCCAGGAATTCATCCGAATCGTCATAAACCTCCAGTTTACGGCCAAGCAACGGCAGTACTTTCCCTGTCACCATCCCGGTGAGGAATGCCACCGTGATCGTGATCAGAATTCCGTAAAGCTGGCTTTCCATGTGAAGTCCCTTGATGATGGGCAGGGCAACCAAGCCGCCCATCAGACCCGGCAGGCCATGCAGGTTGGTCACACCGCAGGTATCGATTATCTTCATCAGTTTCTGCTGTTTCGACTGGATCACGGCAAACCCGAAGGTGGAGAGTCCGCCGGCCATAATACCGATAAACACTGCCATGGTATGGCTGGCATCGGCGCAGGTCGAACCGATGGCAACGCCGCCGGCAAGGGCAGCATTGGCAATGTCGGCGATACTGATCTTTTTGCGGATGGAGACCGAAACCAGGTAGGTGGTCAGGGTGGAACCGCAAAGCGCCAGGATGACATTCACCACGGTATGCGGCATTTGTGCGGCAGGCACCAGGGCGGCGCAGAAACTGGGCCAGAAGATCCATAACATCATACTGCCCAGCATGGAATACCGGTCGCTGGTGGAGTCGGTCTCAATGGTCGTTTCAAACTCCTGCTTCGTGGTCATCGTCAAAGCGACTCCCAGTCCGAAGATGGCACCGAATGCATGAATCACGATCGACCCCCCGGTATCAACAACCGATCCGGCCTTGATCAGGCCAAGTCCGCCATTGAGTACAACCCATTCGTTGAAGGCATAAAAGGGAACAAAAAGCAATCCCAGCAAAACATACTGCTGCATTTTCAACCGGCCCAGAACGGCACCGGCCGCAATCAGCAGACTGGCTGCACCAAATTCGGCAAGGATCAGCCGCCGGATCTCACTTTCGTTTTCCCCGATGCCGACCCTGTTGAAAAGCATGTAGAGCGGAAGCGAAGTGCTTACCAGCAGAAAGGTCGCCGTCAGGGCGGAACGACCGTATTTCCTGACAAAAACCATTAAAAATCCAAACCCGATCAGCAGCATCGCCATGATATGAATGGCACGGTTATATTGCTGATCATCAACCACTCCTGAAGCAAGAGTACTGGCCGTTGCTTCGGCTGCTTTCGTCAGAAGGGGAGATCCTGTAGCGATCAGGAGCATGGCAGCCATGATAAAGTTCCTGTGTAGTTTCATTGTTATCTATGTTTTATGAATGTGCCGGTAAAGAGGGCACAAAAGTATTGTTAAATTTTTCACCATGCAAGAAATACTTATCTTTATACGTGTAATACGTATTTGTTTTTTAACCTTATCACACGTATCCCCTTTTTACTGATTCACAAAATATTTGATACCTTTGCATCATGGAATCGACACGCCAGTTAAAAATTTCCCGCCTGATTCAAAAAGACTTAGGCACAATTTTCCAGCAGGAAAGCCGGAACCTGTTTGACGGAGCATTGATCACGGTAACCAAAGTGCAGGTGTCGAAAGACCTTGCCATCGCGAAAGTCTATCTGAGCCTGTTTATCACCACCGATAAGAAGGTTTTGCTGGAAAAGATCCGGCACCACGGACGGGAAGTCAGACATTTTCTTGCGCAGCGGGTGAACAACCAGTTGCGCGTGATGCCGGATCTGCAGTTTTTCCTGGATGATTCGCTTGACTATATTGAGAATATTGACCAGCTGCTGAAATAACAGGTTGGCTGAATAATGAAATATTGACCTATGCAGTACGACCCTATAAAGAAATCCCTCGGTAAGGTTTTCAACAAAACCCCGTTGTTACGGATTTTGTTCTATAAACTTTTAGACCTTTTGCTGTTACGTGCCTGGCATGTTAAACGGGAGATCGGGATCTGGGCCCGCAGCCTGCGGCAGGAGGAAAACAACCAGGGCAAGGCAGGTCAAAACAAGAGCCCTCAGCAGCAGGGGTCGGCACGGCACATCCTTGACGCCGGTTCCGGGTTCGGCCAGTACAGCTATTTCCTCTCCGGTCTCTCCCCGGCCTGGCATGTTGAGGCTGTCGATGTAAAGGAGGAGCAGATTGCCGACTGTAATGCCTTTTTCAAACAGATTAACCGGGAAAATGTGAATTTTGCCATTGCCGATCTTACACAGTTTAAGAGTCCGGCCAGGTTTGACCTTATCCTGTCGGTCGACGTGATGGAACATATTGCCGATGATGAAGCTGTATTCCGCAATTTTTACGATTCACTCACCCCGGCGGGCACCCTGCTGATCTCGACCCCCTCCGACCAGGGAGGATCCGATGTTCATGATCATGAAGAGGGGGCATCCTTTATTGACGAACATGTGCGGGATGGCTACAACATTACCGATATCCAGGAAAAGCTGAAACGTGCCGGGTTTACAAAAACCGAAGCCCGTTTCACCTACGGCACCCCTGGCCAGCTTGCCTGGCGGCTCTCCATGAAATATCCCATCCTCATGCTGAACCGGACCAAACTCCTTTTTATCTTCCTTCCGTTCTACTACCTTTTCACCTATCCCGTCGCCTTTTTCTGCAACTGGCTGGATACACGCATGCAGCATAAAACAGGTACAGGGCTGATGGTGAAAGCCTGGAAGCAGTAATTCCGTGCCGGTACGATCCGTTTTAATGGGGTAAGATGGTAATTTAACAAATAACCCGTACATCGTTTGAATTTCCCGTTCTACATAGCCCGCAGGTACCTGGTTTCAAAGAAATCACACAACATCATCAATATCATTTCAGGGATTTCGGTCATAGGGGTCGCCATTGGCGCGATGGCCCTGATCATCGTCCTGTCGGTTTTCAACGGCTTCGACAAACTCGTTGTTTCCCTGTTCAACTCCTTCAATCCCAACATCCAGATAACCGCCGCGCACGGGAAAACCTTCGATATCAGCAGGTTTCCCGTTGAACAGTTGCGGAAACTCCCGGGGGTACTCTACCTCACGGAGGTTATAGAAGAGGATGCCCTGATGAAATACAAGGACAATCAAAGCATTGTCACGATCAAAGGGGTGAGCGAATCTTACACGGCGATGAGCGGGCTGGATACCATGATGGCCCAGGGCAGCTTTAAATTGCAGGAGGGAGATAAGGATTTTGCCGTGCTGGGTTACGGACTGGCAAGTACCCTGAACGCCAATCTGAATGATTACCAGAACCCTGTCACCGTTTACGTGCCCCGCCGCGACGGCTCCTTCTCGGGAGGTCCCGACAATGCCTTCAACTCCGAAATTATCTTCCCGGCCGGGTTTTTCCAGATCCAGTATGAATATGATGTCAGATATGCGATCCTCCCGCTGCGCTTTGTCAAAAAACTGCTGGCTTATGACCATGAACGGACATCTCTTGAAATCGGGTTGGCAAAAGATGCAGACCTGCAGAAAATCCAGAAGCAGACCGAACAGCTTGCCGGCAGGGCGTTTATCGTAAAAAACCGTTTTCAGCAGCAGGAGATCCTGTATAAGATCATGATCTCTGAAAAGAATTATATCTTCATGATCCTCACCCTGATCCTGATCATTGCCACCTTCAACGTGATCGGGACCCTTTCGATGCTCATTCTCGACAAGAAAAAAGATATTGCCGTACTCCAGAGCATGGGAGCCGGCCAACGCCTTATCCGCAGGATATTTTTGCTGGAGGGAATGCTGATATCGCTGATCGGCGCCCTGCTAGGACTGCTGCTGGGTGCCGCCATCTGCTGGGTCCAGATGCGTTACGGGCTGGTGCGACTGGGCGCTGCCGACAGCAGCTTTGTCGTAAATTCCTACCCGGTCCATATGCAGGTGAGCGATTTTGTCATCGTTTTCCTTACCGTGATCTCCATAGGCTTCCTGGCATCGTGGTACCCGGTTTACAATATTAAAAAGATCCAGTTCGGGAAGATCAAACTCGACTGACGCGGGGGAGTAGTCTTCCGGTTCCTCATCCATCAACGACTCATAGTGTTTGCCTGATTGTATGTCGCTTTGCATTAGGTCCCTTTTCCCATTATCAGCGCTTTTAATGTAACCACAATGTTCACAATGATTTACACCATGGTCACGATGGGTTTTATTGTGTGCCTTGTGTCTTCTTTGTGACCTTGTGGTTATTTATTAACGCAGAATGCTTACCGTTCAACGTTGTTTGATCTTTTCGTTTTCAGATGATAATTGTGCGAAAGTTGTACGGATGAGCTGCTTTTATGCTTAAGTTTGTTAGGTGAAGTTCAGTATCCCGGACCTAATTTTGAACCCTATGCGCAAATTCCCTCTCCTCCTGGTTCTTTTTGTCTCCTCTCTTACCCTGTCGGCAGGCGACTGGGTTGGCATTCATTCGCCCCTGCCCGTACCGGCAAAAATCAAACTGGTTTCTTCGACCCTCGACCGTTCGGTGGTACATGTCAGCCTTGACGGATTTACCCTTCAGCCAATCCAAACCCCAGCCGCCGAAGCTTTTTCAGTTACCGTTGGCAAAGCGACACCGATCCAGGAGGCGGGAACGCCCGATCTTCCCAAACTAACCCTCTCATTGATCATTCCCGACCATGCGGAGATGGGCGTCAGGGTGGTCTCTTCCAGTTACAAAGACTATCCGGATATTGCGATTGCGCCGTCAAAAGGGGTGATCATGCGTGACCGGGATCCCGGTTCGGTACCCTTTCGTTATGGGAGCTGTTATTCAACCGACGAATTTTATCCCCTCTCCCCTGCCGGGCTGCGTGACCCCTATATCATCCGGGATCTGCGCGGGCAAACCCTCATTGCCTATCCCTTCCTGTATAACCCCGTCACCAGGACGCTGCGGGTTTATTTTGACATGGTAATAGAAGTATTCAAAACCGGTGATCACGGCCTTAACCCAATTAACAGCCCGTCCGGAAAAAAAAAGATGCCACAGGATTTTCTCCCGGTCTACCAGCATCAGTTTGCAAACCTCTCAGCCCTCAGTTACGCCCCGCTGGATGAATATGGAAATCTGCTGGTAATCTGTTACGGTCCCTTTATGAATGCGATGCAGCCCTATGTTGCCTGGAAGCAGGCGGAGGGTTACCACACAGAAATGATCAACAGGGATTCTGTCGGGAATACAGCCGGATCGATCAAGTCATTTATTGCAGATTATTACAATTCCAAAGGGCTTACCCATGTCCTGCTGGTCGGTGATGCCCCCCAGATTCCCACCAATACAGGGAACGGCCTGGGGGGACCAAGCGACAATGCTTATGGCTATATCGTTGGTAATGATCATTATGCCGATGTGTTTGTTGGCCGGTTCTCGGCCGAAACCGAGGCCCAGGTTCAGACCCAGGTACAGCGAACGCTGGAGTATGAACAAAATCCACAGTTCCTTACGGATGACTGGTTCACAACTGTGATTGGCATTGGTTCCGACCAGGGGCCCGGCGATGACAACGAGATGGATTATGAGCATATCCGCAATCAGCAGACAAAGTTGCTGGCATATCATTATACATGGAACCCCGAGTTATTCGACGGGTCGCAGGGTGGAAACGACGCCACGGGGAACCCCACCCCCGCCATGGTCAGCACGGAGGTAAACAACGGTGCCAGCCTGCTGCTTTATACCGGGCATGGAAGCAATACCTCCTGGGGAACCTCCGGGTTCAGCAATACCAATGTTAACCAGCTCACCAATGTTGGAAAATTGCCCTTCATCTGGTCGGTTGCCTGCGTGAATGGCAATTTTACCGCCGGCACCTGCTTTGCCGAAGCCTGGCTCCGCGCCTCACAGGGGGGACAGCCAACCGGCGCCATCGCCTTCCTGGGATCCACCATCAACCAGAGCTGGAATTCACCCATGGAGGGGCAGGATGCCATGACTGACATCCTTGTAGAATCAGACTCCACCAATATCAAGCATACTTTTGCCGGACTGTCGATCAACGGGTGTATGGAGATGATCGATGCCTATGGCACCGATGGAGCCAACATGGCCGATACCTGGACCATTTTCGGAGACCCCACCATCATGGTTCGCACGGCAGTGCCGCAAACCATCGCTGTGGCTTACGACACCCTGCTTTATGTAGGCGATTCAGCCATCGTTGTCAGTTGCAGCGTCAACGGCGCCCGCGTTACCGCAACCCTTGGAAATTCAATCCTGGCCACCAGCCTTGTTGCCAATAATACGGCACTGCTTGCTTTTCCCGGACTGGCTGTCCCCTACGATACGATCCGGGTGGTAGTTACCGCATACAATGCGTTGCCCTACCAGGGCCGGCTTGTGGTGAGGGCACTACCGGTGGTTGCAGGCTTTACGGGTATTCCACTGCATGTTTCGACAGGGAACCATGTAAATTTCTCCAATGCATCCTCCTCCAATACGACAATTTTTCACTGGAGTTTCCAGGGCGGAACACCGGCAGTTTCAACAGAGGAAAACCCTGTGGTTACCTATCTTTCCAAAGGCAATTTTGATGTTACGCTGATTGCCGGGAATGGCGTTTATACCGACACGCTGCTGAAAACAGCTTATATAACCGTTGATTATCCGACCCTGGTGGAAGAAACACCGGGAAATTTTTCCTGTATGGTGATGCCAAATCCCGGAAATGGAAAGTTTATCCTTGATCTGAACACACCCGCTCATGAACTTCTTGAAATCTCTGTCAAAACGATGACCGGTACGCCTGTTTACAGGGAAACAGGCATTGTCTGCAATGGGAACGCATCCATACCCCTGGATCTGGCAGCCATGGCTGACGGGACCTATTTACTGCGCGTGACGGGGAATAACGGTACATTGTGCCGGAAAATCGTCATCAGCAGGTAGGCTTAACCGATTTTCACCGAAGTCATGGTCAGGGATCCCATTACCGCCTTGTCGTTAAAAATGGTTACCTGCTCATCCGCCTCTTTCAGGGCAAGGATATACAGCAGCGGGAGGTAATGTTCAGGGGTGGGGACCGCCAGTTCGACAGCTTTTCCCAGCGATTGGTAGTTGATGAGCTGCCGGTGATCGTCAGCCTGGATCAGCTTTTTCATCGTGGCATCAGCTTCGAGCGCCCAATCAAAGCCATATTCAGGGTAATCAATCTTTTCCCAGGCAACCAGCCGCAGGTTGTGGACGAGGTTGCCGCTGCCGAGGATGAGGACACCGTTTTTGCGCAGGGAGGCCAGTTCTCTCGCCAGGTCATAATGATATTGTGCAGGCTTATTCCGGTCAATGCTGAGCTGTATTACAGGGATACCGGCTTTGGGGAATATTTGTTTAAGCAGGCTCCAGCAACCGTGGTCAAGGCCCCACTGATCATCGAGGCCAACGTTTGTTTTTGTGACCAGGTTTACAGTTTCACCTGCAAGAGCAGGGCTCCCGGGAGCCGGGTACTCTACATCGAACAGCTCCTGCGGAAATCCTCCGAAATCGTGGATGGTCCGCGGCTTTTCCATGGCTGTCACAAAGGTGCCGCTGGTTTCCCAGTGGGCGGAGATACATAATATCGCCTTTGGCATCTGCATCGATAACCCGACCGATTTCCATCCCTTTACGAACTGATTGTCGTCGAGGGCATTCATCGGGCTGCCATGACCCAGAAAGAGCGCCGGCATCATTCCCTGGCTGGGAAATGTCCCGGCAATTTTTTTAAATTCATCTACTTTTGATGCCATTCCTGAAGCCGGTATGGCGGTCAACATCTGAAGGAATCTTTTTCTGTTCATCCGTGCCTTGGTATGGTCGTGCCGTTGCAATTTACCCGGACTGCGACCGGGACGGGCCGTGTCAGGGCAGGATAAACGGTGCTTTGATCACATGCAGGACCTCCTTGGTGCTGGCATCCGAAATAAAGGCAATAAGGCTGCAATGGGCGGGTTTCCAGGTTTTGGTCCCGAAGGCAAAGGTATAGTTTTTGGTCACCAGGGTATTGACATCTGCCGAGGCTGCAATTTGCTCGCCGAAAGAGCCGTTGATCGCCCCCCTGAGCATATGCATGAATCTGAAGTTCTTGATGATCGGGATCGAATCGCCGTCCACCTTATTTTCCTGGCCGCCGTATATGCTATCCTCCAGGATACAAACGCATAGGTTCACAGGATTGGTGAACTTCAGCAGGAATTTTGTCTGGACACGTGCGCTGATCGTCATACTCCCGGTATCAAAACTGTTGGTCATGGACATGATGGCGGCTTTGGGCAGCTTAATTGCAGCTTCAATAGCGCCGCCCCATTCGGAAGGGACAAACGACACCTTACCGTTATAGGCAGTCCGGTTAACCATCCCTTTTGGGTTCTGGTCAATATTGAAAAGGCTGGTGCTGTACCAGTCGTTCCCCGTGGCGCAGGTGTAGTCGGCCTTGAGGTATGGGGGATAAAGGACGAAATTAGGCCTGGCAAAACTGCCGGCATGTACCGAGATCACGAATACCTGCCCTTTGTACAAATCCTCGAGCGCACTGGCCGATTTTGCAGCCGGGGCGCAGTTTACACAGGTATGACCAGTATAATCTTCGAGCAGTACGTTTCGGACACTGGTATCGGCAGCCACCGCTTTTACAGTATAATAGGGTTCATTTAACTTGGTACAGGCCTGGAAGAGGGCTCCACACAGGAATAGGATGCTTGTTATTTGAAAGATACGTTTCATTTCAGGTTTTTTTTTCATTCAGGAATTTGGTTCACTGTTCTGTGCGCCGTTAGAAACTGCTGGTGAGCGTAAGTGTTACGCCGTTGGTGGCAGGAACATACCGGCAAACTCCGCCAACGCAGATGATTCCTTCGCGTTGCCGGCCCCAGGAGATGGCCACACGCGAGGTATGGTTTGTATAACCGGCGCTGACCAGGTAATAATTCAACCGTTGTGTGTGATCACTGTTCCCGTAATTATACTGGTCCATCACCGAAAAGAACCATGCCGGTGAGATGGTCACCTCGACAAGCCCTGCAACCCAGTTTCCCTTGTCCTGCTTGGTCCATAAACCCTGAGCCTCCCAGCGGAGATTCAGCTTTTTGGTGATGCTCCAGGCGATATCGGCAATACCGATGTGAGAATATACAATTCCATACTGGTTTACATGACCTTCAACAACATCTTTGTTGTAAGCCTGATGCAGGTAGGTGAAAATTCCTTTCCACTTGTTGTTGAATTTCTTGGAAATCTCCACATTGCCATCCTGGTAGTACAGTTTGCTGCCAAAGCCATAAAAGGAGGTTTTATAGCCCAGGGTGCCGGTTTGACCGATCGGGGTGGAGTCATTCAGCGCTTGCTGTTTCAATCCGTTAACCTGTGAAAAATTGGCTGCTATCGACAGTCCGGTCTTTCCGCCAAGCGGAGAATTCTTGGGAAGGTGGATGGTAATGGTTCCCGAAAGGCCAACCTCGCCGTCGGGCTGGGTAGCGTAAGGGTACATGCTGGCCAGTGCGTAAGTGTGTTGTTTGGTAATGGCAGGCAGGTAGTTGATGTCTAGCATATTATTTACGATCGAGCGGTCTGATTTATAGCTCATGTTGTCAATCCACTTCGACATCAACTGGATACCCAGTCCCTTTTGTGACCAGGAGACATTCGTGAATAATCCGTTTCCATCCTTGTAGATATAATTGTTCCGGGCGGAAGGGTCGTTAATCTTGTGGGCAAATTCAGTCTGCCAGTTGAAACCGCCGATATTCATATTGAACCTGCCCCCATAGTTGGCGACATTTTCCGGCATGTTCAGGGCAAGTAGTTTCCCGTCGGAGGTAATGGTTTTGGTATTTCCCTGCTGGTAGTTGCTCGCAATTGAACCTCCCAGGATAAGTTTCACCCGGGCATTTGCCATCCCCGTAATCAACTCGTTCAGGTTTACATCCCCGTCGAGTCCCTTGACAATCCCCCTGTTATAATCCTTGAAGGGTTCCCAGTAATAGCGTTGTACACCATACACCCCTTTGATGGTGATCCCCTTTGCCGGCATCAGCTTCACCCGGATTCCCTGCAGTGAATTATCGACGCCGAGGGTCCATTCCTGGTAGGTACGAAGAATCATCCCGTTGCCGAACTGTTCATAGAAATTTCCGGCGGTGACCTCGATAAAACTGTTTTTATAATTGGCATACCAGTAGGGAATACCCGAGCCGTTATATTTGGCGTCATAGCCCGTCAGCGGGGGAAGATAGGTTTCGAACCGCAGCCCGGCTGAGAAATTTTCGAAGGAATAGTTGACTTCGGTGAAGGCATTCATCCTGATCAACTGTCCGCCCAGTGTTGAGTCGGTGATCCCCATTTTATTATCCTTCAGGTAATAGGCGGCATCGAGTTGCATGCTGCCGTGAACTTCACTGCCTTTGAGCAGATCCTGCGCGGTGGCGGTGAGTGAAAAAAGGACCATCAGGAGGATGGTTCCCGGAACAAAGTAAATCCGTTTATTCAAGGTACAGGAATTTAGGGTGAAACCAAATCATGAATTTTCAGTGTTATTTAATCTCTTCGCCTTTGTTGAGCTTCCTGACCATTTCAATCAGGTTCAGCTCATCGCCTTCCGAAAAGGAGGTGTGCTGCCATACGACTTCACCCTTCCCGTTCAGCAAAAAGGTGTGGGGAATGGGCCCAACATTCATCGCTCTTTTAAACTCGCTGTTAGGATCAAGCAGCACGGTATAATCCCAGCCTTTTCCGTTGACCATGGGGGCAACCAGGGTCATGGAACGGGAATCATCAACAGAAACGGCATACAGTTTTACGCCGGTCTCTTTTACCCATTCATCATACACATCGGCAATGGTGGTCAGTTCACGCACACACGGCTTGCACCAGGTGGCCCAGAAACTGATGATCACGGGCTTTCCGTCGTTTACGATGCTGTTGGTGCTGAACGACTGACCCTTGACATCTTTAATGTTAACCGAGGGGAGTTTCTTGTATTTGAAAACACTCTCCTGTGCAAAGGTGAGGGAGGAGGCCAGGAGTAAAAGGAAAATAAGGCGGATTTTAATTTTCATTTGGATTGTTTTTGGATTCACAAAAATAAAAAAATTATGGGACATAGACCTCCAAAATACGGATGTTAGGGTCGGGATGCAGGAAAATTTCGTCAGTGACGGCAGGCAGGAGCAGTACCTCTCCTGCTGTAAGGGTAATCCGGTGATCATCCTCCGTTATTTCCCCTTTGCCGGCCACACATATATATATAACAAAAGAGTCAAGGGCGCTATAATCCTTTCGCGTCAGCTCCCCGATTTCAAGGAGGTTTACCGTAAAATAGGGAGATAAGGCCAGGTTCACAGGCTGGTTGGGTAAATGTTCATACTGCGTGCGGTAGGAGTCGACATGGCTGAAATCAATGGCATCGACTGCCAGCTCGTTGTGGAGTTCACGCGGCTTTCCGTCGGTGCCCATGCGGTCCCAGTCGTAAATGCGGTAGGTGGTATCGGAGGTTTGCTGGATTTCGGCAATCAGGATTCCCGGACCAAGGGCATGAACCCGGCCGGAGGGGATAAAAAAGGCATCTCCCTTTTCAACTTTTTCCACATTGAGGATCTCCTTCAGCCTGTTTTGCTTCATGTAATCCAGGTACTGCACAGCATCCGTCTCCCTGTTGAAGCCGCTGATCAGCTGTGCATCCGGTGCCGCATCAAGCACATACCACATTTCGGTTTTCCCGCTGCCGATCCCCCGCGAGGCAGCCAGGGCGTCACCCGGATGAACCTGTACGGAGAGCCAGTCGCTGGCATCGATAAACTTCACCAGAACAGGAAACTCATTCCCCGATTTTTCATACACCCGCTCTCCAACCAGTTCATCCATATAAATTTCAAGGATCTCATTCAGGTCATTTCCGGCGAGAAAACCATTGACAATCATTGTCTGGTTATCAGCAACACCCGATAACATCCATGCTTCGCCGCAGGAGGAGAGGGGTGAAAAATCAAGATTCAGACTGGTTTTCAACTTCGTACCACCCCAGATCTTTTCTTTGAAAACAGGTGCAAATTTTAACGGATAGAGCATATGATTGAATTAAACGAGGCGGGAACCGGCATTCTGGTTAACTTTGGATTATAGCTTTCATGACGACGGGAGAACGAAAGAATATCTAAAAAAGTCGCATGATTCTGCGAACTTTTTATTTCCTTTGTTGAGAAACAAAAATACAGAATTTAAGGTTGTCTTATCATGATGATAAAAACACTTTGTGTTTTCTGCGGTTCAAGCATGGGCAGGGAGCCATACTATGCTGAAACCGCCCGAGGGCTCGCCGGAATGCTGCTGGCCAACGAAATCGCGCTTGTCTATGGCGGAGCGAACGTCGGGCTGATGGCCATTCTGGCCGATACGATGCTTGCAAAGGGAGGTAAGGTGACCGGCTTGATGCCAACATCACTTGTAGAACGCGAGGTTGCGCACAAACACCTTACCGAGATGCATATCGTCGGCGGGATGCAGGAGCGGAAAGCCCTGATGGCCGACCTTTCAGACGCCTTTATTGCGTTGCCCGGGGCCTATGGGACCCTCGACGAACTTTTTGAGGTACTCACCTGGAATCAGCTGGGCATCATCAATAAGCCCATCGGGCTACTCAATATCCATGGGTATTTTGACCCTTTGATCAGGATGCTCGATCATGCCGTGGCAGAAAGATTTCTGCGCCCCGAACACCGGGAGATGCTGCTTATTGATGACGATCCGGAAAGCCTTCTTGAGAAGTTATCCTCATACCAGCCGGTCACCGCCGAAAAATGGATTGAAAGGCTGAAGCAGGGTGATATCTGAGGTGAAAAAGAGGCCGGAAACCACCCTTTGGATATGTAAATTTATTTTACACTAATAAACACGCTGATTTTAGCCAGAACCATATGCTGATTATCGGGATCACCGGAACACTGGGAGCAGGCAAAGGAACTGTGGTAGAATACCTTACCTGCAAAAAAGGTTTTGTTCATTATTCCGTAAGGGCCTACCTGCTTGATGAGATCCGGAGAAGAGGCATGCCGGAGAACCGCGACAGCATGTATTTTCTGGCAAACGAACTGCGCGCCCAGCATGGCCCATCCTTTGTGACAGACCAGTTATATGGTAAAGCGGTTGAATCGAAGGCCGACTGCATCATTGAAAGTATCCGCACACCGGGTGAGATTTTTTCGCTTCGGGGGAAGGGGAATTTTTTTCTTTTCGCAGTAGATGCCGACAGAAAGCTTCGTTATCTGCGCATTACAGAAAGACAATCGGAAACTGACCATATTTCGTTTGATACTTTTCTTGAAAATGAAGCCAGGGAGATGGAGACCCTGGATCCCGGCAAACAAAACCTCCATGCATGCATCCGGGAAGCTGATTTTCTTTTCGCCAATGATTCCACGAAGGAGGCGCTCTTTTCGGCAGTTGAAAAAGTACTCCTGCAAATCATGTAATTCATTCCATTCGTGAGTTTTATGAATTTTCCCCATTGGGAAAATATTGCTCCAGCCATGCTGTTCCCGGATAAGGGATGAACGTAGCCTTCATCCTTAACCCATGTGGGAAGAACCGGCTGTATCCAAAAACAGTACGGGTTGCAGTTCCTTTCAAAATTGTAAAATAAATCATATTCCTGTAAATTATACCGCCATAAAGAATTTTATCCTATGAAAACATTCTTTCCCATGACACCGGATCATCACGACACAATATTTTCTATATACCTGTATATCATATTTTTCAATATATTTTGCACATTTGTAATAGTGGATACCCACTATTATATTTTACGCATTCACCCTATTGCACAATTGAAATTTTGAGACAATCTTTGTTAAGATATTTTTACACGGCTTGTTGAAGCCGCTTTCAGAGATGAAAAAAAATTAACAGGTAACAAAATTTAAAACCACTCCTTTATATCAATTCCCATGAGAACAAAAAAACTACTAAACCTGAGTTTGATCTTTGCAGTCATAGTTACAATTTTATTGTCGGGATGTCAGAAAGAGGTTGATCATGTACAACCTTCCCCTGAAAAAGTCCAACTGAACGCCGGGTTAAAATCAACCGCTGCTGGTTCAATCGTAGCAACCGGTACTATTGTCAATGGTGATTACAGAGCAGGAGTGGCGCTGACAGCATCCAATTCATTAACCATCAAGGTGACCGTTACCGCCATTGGCACCTATGATTTCACAACCAATACGGTAAACGGTTATTATTTTTCAAAAAGCGGTTCCTTCACCACGACCGGTACGCAAACGCTCACCTTACCTGCAACAGGCACGCCCCTGGCAACCGGTGTAGGCACCTTTACCATTACCTTCGGGACTACCACAAGCTTTACAGTGGTTGCCGTCAGCAATTTGCCTATAACGCTCAGCTCGTGTAACGCCAGTTATACCTATTATGAGGTTGCCAATCATAAAACCCAGAAGGTATGGCTTGACCGCAATCTGGGCGCTTCGCAGGCAGCAGTTTCAGCAAACGACTATCATGCCTATGGTTCATTTTATCAGTGGGGCAGGCTGGCCGACAACCATCAGTGTATTACCTGGGCCAGTTCAGTTTTCGGAACTTCCGTGAATGGTGTTACGACAACCCCATCTGCCTCCAATACACCGGCAAATTCGCTTTTCGTTAGATCAATGGCCTCCCCCTGGGACTGGAGAGTTCCGCAGAACAACAGCCTTTGGCAGGGTGTATCGGGGATCAATAATCCCTGCCCGGCAGGTTTCCGCGTTCCGACAAGCGCCGAATTTACAGCTGAAATCGCAACCTGGGCAACCAAAAACACAGCCGGGGCATTTGGATCATCGCTGAAATGGGTCACGGCAGGCTATCGTGATTTTCCCGACGGACAGATTTATGGTCCCGGATCAGAAGGTGACTATTGGTCCAGCACCGCCAGTTCAACAAAGGCCACCATTATGATGTTTTCCTCAAGTCTTGGCTATACCGCCGACGACTACCGCGCTGCCGGCTTCTCGGTCCGCTGTATCAAAAATTAATCCGCCTCAGGCTATCCCAACGTTCCGGGAAGCTGTACCAGGATTTTTCCTTCTGCTATTTATAAGCCCCGCCCTTCAAGAGCGGGGTTTTTCTTTTTCTAAAACCGGCAACTTCAGAGCTGTACACCGCAATTGTCCGTCACATGGCTTTTAAAAACCAAACCTGGAAATCACCCCAAACTCAGTCTGGAAATACTGTAAATATATTATGCATTATAAGCAAAATCAAAATGTATGTTTTTTATGCACATTGACCATGTTTTAATGTATAATAATTAACATTCATGTAAAGTTTTTCCCTGAAATTCGTGTTTTTTATCATTTTCAATTTTTATTCAGCGTGCATATTGCACGCCATTTTTTTTTCTATATATTTGTTATTCATATTTATAGATTTTTATAGTGTATTTTTTATTACGCTTTACCACTATTACATTTTACGGATAAACTCTATTGCACACATATATGTTTGATACGATCTTTGTAAAGTTATTATTTACTGTTCGATTATACATACTTAATCAAACCAAACCAAAGATAAATATTTTTTACACTTTCACCCTTAACACCTATCCCAATGAAAACAAAAAATTTACTCAACTTAGGTCTGACCCTGGCAGTCTTATTCAGCATGAGCATCATGGGATGCCAGAAAGAGACAGAAAAAATTCAGCCCACCTCCGATAAAGGGCAGAGCATGTCCGGATTAAAAGCAACAGCAGCCGGATCGATCGTCGCAGCAGGAACCATTGTCAACGGCACTTACAAACCGGGTGTTGTATTAACGACAGCCAACACGGTTACCCTGAAAGTCACCGTTACTGCCATCGGCACCTATAATATTATCACCAGTACCGTAAACGGGTACAGTTTTTCAAAAAGCGGATCCTTCACCGCTACAGGAACGCAGTTGATAACCCTGGCCGGTGCAGGAACCCCTGTGGCAACAGGTCTGAACACCTTTACCGTTACATTCGGCACCACCGCCAGTTTTGCAGTGGTGGTGGTCAGCAATACCGCTATCGTCATGGCCTCCTGCGGAACCAGCTACACCTATTATGAAGTAGCAAATCATTCAACGCAGAAAGTATGGCTTGACCGTAACCTTGGCGCAACCAGGGTTGGTGCCGCGGTAAACGACTACCTGTCGTATGGCTCATTATACCAGTGGGGCAGGCTTGCCGACAACCATCAATGCATTACCTGGGCAAGCGCGATCTTTGGTACACCGGTAAACGGAGTTACGACCGTAACATCTTCCACCAACACACCGGCAAATGCGCTGTTCGTAAAAACCATGGCTTCTCCCTGGGACTGGAGAGTGCCGCAGAACAACAGTCTCTGGCAGGGTGTTTCGGGCATCAATAATCCTTGTCCCTCAGGATTCCGTGTACCTACCAGCGCCGAATTCACCGCTGAAATGGCCACCTGGACCACCAAAAACCCGGCCGGTGCCTTTGGTTCATCCCTGAAGTGGGTTGAAGCAGGCTACCGCGACTTCCCCGATGGACAGATCTACGGTCCGGGCAGCGAAGGCGATTACTGGTCCAGCACCGTCAGCTCTGCAAAAGCAACGATCATGTATTTCTCATCCGTGGGTGCCTATACGGCAGATGATTACCGTGCCGCAGCCTTCTCGGTACGTTGCATTAAAAATTAAAAATAATGGATGGAGCCTGATAAGCATCAGGTTCCAACCCCAGGCAAAATGGTTGGTTAATTGCTTTTTTAGGTTGAATGACCCCGCGTGGAAACTGCGGGGTCATTTGTTTTTAATCATGGGCAATGTAAACCCTATGGCCAAGCCGGTTCAGACAACTCAATTACCACAAAGGAATACCGGGTTGTCAATTCGTTTTGTACATTTACAGCCGGAATAAACTTCGAAACATGGAATCTACAGATTATCTGCGCCCCTCATGGGATGAATACTTTATGGAGGTCGCCCACACCATATCAAAGCGTGCCACCTGCGACCGTGGCCGCAGCGGCTGCGTGATCGCCCGCGACAGGCAGATCCTGGTAACAGGGTATGTGGGTTCTCCCCGCGGGCTGCCTCATTGCGATGAAGCGGGACATCTGATGAAAAAAATGTTACACGAAGACGACAGGATCACCCAGCATTGTGTCCGCACAGTGCATGCCGAACAAAATGCCATTTGCCAGGCAGCACGGCTTGGAATCCCGCTTGACAAAGCCACCCTTTATTGCCGGATGACACCCTGCAGAACCTGTGCCATGCTCATCATCAACTGTGGAATCGAGCGTGTGGTTTGCGAAAGAAAATACCATGACGGAGGCGAATCGGAAGCGATGTTCAGCCAGGCGGGTGTCTTGCTGGAATATGTTCATGATGAAATCCAGCAGTATGATAAACAGTAGCTGGAAAATCCGCCACCATTACCTGATGATCACAAGTTTTCTTACCATATAATCCCCATTTGTCCTGATCCTGATGACATAACAACCCTCGGGCAGGATGGCAAGGTCAAACAGACAATCACCATGAGTGGAGCAATCTTTGGCAAAAACCACATTCCCAGTATAATCCATCACCTTAACCTCGACTTTTTCAGAAAGAGCCTCTTTGAAAACAACCCGGAATTTTCCTGTGGTCGGATTTGGATAAAGGGTAATGGCCTCCTGTTGCATTTCCTGCACCGAGACTACTGATTGTGCCTGCGTCACGGTTACCAGTTGAGGTGAAAGGCCCGCCACCGATACTGAAATTGTGGCCACCCTTCCGGAATAATAGGGGTTCAGGGAATAGCCGGCAGTGATGGTTCCATTGCCATTGCCTGCCGGGGTAACCACGCACCATGCCGAATCGGATACTGCTGTCCACCCGGTGTTGGAGGTTACCGCGAAATCGGTAGTTCCGGCAACAGGCCCGACATTCCGGTTTAAGGGTGTGACCGCCAGCACCGGGGCTGCTCCCTGCTGGGTAACCGTCACGATAATCGAAGAAATCCCGTTTACCACCACGGTAATGTGGGCAATCCGCTGAATGACCGTAAGGTTTTCCGTATAATCGGCCTGGATCGTACCATTTCCTGATCCGGAAGCGGTTACCAGGCACCACGCTGCATCGCTGAAGGCCGACCAGCCGGTATTGCAGGTAACCGAAAAAGAGGTGGTTCCTGCCGGTGCAGCCACATCCTGGTTTGGCGGCAATACTGACAACAGGGGTGCGGCACCCTCCTGCGTTACGGTAACGGTAACAGGTGCGAGGCCGTTAACCAGCACGTTAACAACTGCAATCCGCTGGGTTACGGCAAGGTTTTCGGTTACATTGGCCGTGATGTTTCCATTACCGGAACCGGCTGTTGTCACGGTACACCAGCCTGCATTGCTCGAGGCGGTCCAGTCGGTGTTGGAGGTAACGGTAAAGCCAGTACTGCCGGCAGGAGCAGGCAGGTTCTGGTTGGAAGGTGTAACTGTAAGGGCCGGGGCAGCCCCTGCCTGTGTAACGGTGACGCTCTGGGCAGGCAGACTGGCAACCGTAACCGTAATGGTGGCAATACGGCTGGTGATCGCAAGGTTTTCTGTAACATTGGAAACGATGGTGCCATTGTTCGTCCCCGACGGTGTTATTGTACACCAGTTTGCATTGCTGACAGCGCTCCAGTTGGTATTGCAGGTAACCGAAAAGTTAGTAGTTCCCACGGCATAACTTACATTCTGGTTGGGTGGCGTAACCACCAGCATGGGGGGGGCGCCTGCCTGCGTAACGGTTACCGTTTGCGGCAATATCCCTCCCGACGGGGTTGCTGTGATATTCGCAACCCGGCCGGCGATGCCCGGATTGTCTGTATAATTTGCGGTGATGGTCCCGCTCCCCGATCCGGATGGGTTCACCGTACACCATGCAGCATTGCTGGCTACGGTCCAGGTGGTGGAGGCGCTGGCTGCCACGGTAAATGGAGTTGAACCGGCCGCATAGGCAACATTCTGGTTAGGAGGCGTCACGGCAAAAAGGTTGTAGAGGTCCGACTGCCAGAGCCCGCGGCCGTAAGTTGCCGCCTTGAGCCTGTTATTGACAGGACTGACAGCATCATAGAATATTTCGAGTTCACGGACATCTACCGGTGGCAGGCCCGTACTGAAGGCAACCCAGTCGCTCATCGTGGCATCCTTGTAAAATACATTGGTTTTATTGCCGACATAGAGGCCTTCATTACTGTTTTTGTCATACACGAGGCAGCTGATATTAACGGCAGGAAGGGTTCCTGAAATGTTGGTCCAGGTGAGGCCTTTGTCGGTCGACTTATAAACTTTTGTCCCAGCCGTGGCATAAACAATGTTCTGGTCGGTGGGATGGGCTTCAAGATCGGTGGGAGTCGCCCCGCCCGGCAGGGAGCATGCAGTCCAGGCTGGGGTGGCCGCATTGGCGTTATCTGACCGTTTGAGCGCGCCGCTGCGAACTACGTAAAGGATATCGACATTGGCGGGCGACTGTTCCAGAACGCTGCAGGTTGCTGATTCCCCCGTGGAAATTTTTGTCCAGGTTACTGCTGAAGAGGAGGAGGCCTTTACATTGGTGCTTCTCCACACGTTTATATACCCGATGAACATGGTGGAAGGGACAGTCTCGTGCAGGATATAGGGTGTTACCCAGGCCCCGCTTTCGGTAATGCCATGGCTGCCATTGGCTGCGATTTCGCTGTAACCGCCTCCTGACGACCTGTAAATGTCACCATAATAGATAGAACCATAACGAAAAAGGGTATCAGAATAATCCACGATACATTCCATACCATCGCCACCGAGGACCGTCGTAAAATTTGGCCCGGTGTTCTTGGAGGTACCGTTATCCTGGTATCCGTTCATCGTAAGGGTTTGTTTAATGGCGCTTTGCCCGATTTTATAAACCTGGGAAATGGCAAGACCCGAGGAAAGGTCCGTCCAGCTTGTCCCTCCGTTGATGGATTTATAGATCCCCCCGTCGCAACCGGTAAATAAATTGCCATTTGCCGGCGACCATACCAGGCAATGGATATCAGCATGTACCGATGGCGCGCAGCTGGTACCCCATGAGCTGCCTACCCAATGACTGGCAATTGTCCAGGAGACCCCGGCATTGGTTGATTTCCAGATGTTAACGCCTCCAACATAGAGTGTCCCCGCATTGTTCGGATCAACGGCAATACAAAGGTCGTACCAGGCCTGGCTGCTGGTTCCGCTGCCATCGCATGCATAGTCCATAATGTTGGGTGTTGCAGACTGGGTGGTGAAGGTCAGTCCGTTATCGGTTGAGCGTAGCAGTCCTGCAAAGGCGCCATTGGTCTGGCAAAGGTAAACCCAACCGGGCTGGTTTGCGCTCACCCCGATTACGAGCCTGGTGCCTGTAACAACTCCCGAGGTGATCTGGGTCCAGCTGTCGCCGGTGTTGGTTGAACGGTAAAACTTTCCGCCTTCGGTGGCATATACGATGGTGGGATCGGCCGGGTTAAACCGGATATCCTTATAATTGTTGGTATTTGACGATTTCCGTGCCCAGGATGAGCCCCCGTCTGTGGATTTATAAATGCCCCCGCTGGTTACAGCCAGGATGACGTTGGGGTCGGTGGGGAGCATGATCATCATTCCTACCGCCAGATTTCCCATTCCCGTATTGGAAGCCACCCAGGTTGCACCATCGTCGGTGCTCCTGTAAACGCCCATTCCAGGCGAATCGCCGCCATCGCGGTCGCCGGTACCAATCAGGATCAGGCTCGTGTTGGTGGGGTGCAGCAGCACAGAGGAGACACCCAGCGTTGGGGTGGCTGTGGTAAGCACGTTCCAGCTAGTTGCGCCATCGGTGGTACGCCAGAGTCCGCCGGAGGGAGAACCGATATAAATGATCCCCGGGTTCGCCGGATGCGGGCAAACCGCATTGATCCTGCCCATGCCATTAGGCTGACCGGTGGCATTGCCCGGTGCAGCAACAGGCCCGACAATACTCCAGTTCCCGCCAGAGGACAACACCGCATCGTGGCTGCTGAAATATTTACGGTATTCGTCCATCACCTGACCGGGGGCCGGAAGAGTACCATCGGGCAGGACACAGTCCTGGTTGATATATTCCCAGCGTTTGAACACTTTCCACCCGTTATGACGATGGTTTTCACGCCCTTCCCAGTATTTTTCAAAGGCATGCCGGGTATCAGCAAACCGTGCATGGGGATCCTGCATCATTTGTGCCCAGTATGGGTAACCGGCAGTATCGCCAGCAGCAGACGAAGGCAGGAACTGGGCCTGCAGACCCGTGATCATCAACAGCAGGAAACCGGCGGTAATAGAAAATATCTTCATAAAAAAGTTGTTAAACGCTTTATTTTCATGCATAAAGATAGAACAATCCGTGATATGTCAACCAGGATTATCGAAAAAAACAAAACGAGGAATTGTCAGTATATTGCGGCCTCCTGTTCGCCCGATGATCTGGCAAAGCCACGGAACATGGCATTGGTGTTGAAGGGCATGGTGATATTCCCGTCCTTGTCAACGGCTATCAGGCCCCCGTCGGCTTTCTGGTTTCTGAGTTTTTCCTGGATGATCATTTTCCCGGCCTCTTCCAGGGGGGCGCCTCTGTACTCCATGATGGCCGACATATCATAGGCCACCAGGTTGCGCATGAAAAATTCGCCATGACCCGTTGCCGATACTGCACAGGTTTTGTTGCTGGCATAGGTACCTGCGCCAATGATGGGGGAATCCCCGATCCGGCCTGTCATTTTTCCCATCATGCCCCCTGTGGAGGTAGCTGCGGCAAGATTGCCGTTTTCATCCAGGGCGACCGCTCCCACTGTTCCGTGTTTTTCGGCGGCCGGCTCATTTTTTTCAGGTTTTGCCGACGGAACCGGCCTGCTTTTCTTCCAGGCTGCCAGTCTTTCCGGCGTAATGAAATAGGTTGGGTCAACCATGTCCAGATGCTGTGACCTGGCAAATTTTTCGGCACCTGTCCCGCACAGCATCACATGACTGGTTTTTTCCATTACCCTGCGGGCAGCGGTAACCGGGTTTTTGATGGTGGTAACACAGGCTACAGCGCCGGCCAGCCCCGTTTGTCCATCCATGATGGCAGCATCCAGTTCCGCCTTCCCGTTTTCATCCAATACGGCACCCTTTCCGGCATTGAACAACGGACAGTCCTCCATGAACCTCACCACGGACTCCACGGCATCCAGGCTGCTTCCACCATGGGATAGCACACCTGAACCGAGCTTCAGGGCCTCGTTGAGTTTATCGAGGTAGGCCTGCTCCTCCTTCGCGGTCAGGGTACCCTTTGCCGGCCCCCCTGCCCCGCCGTGGATGACAAGTACCCATGGATGAGGCGTAATCCCGGCCGGGACCGCCGCAACAGAACCGGTGTTTTGCGCTGAAAGCGAAAAGGAAGCAAACACGAAAAGTGCAATACTGCATGCAAACAATACAGGCAGATGCCGTAAAGTAATAAAGTATCTCAGAAATATTTTCATAATCAACATGTATAAAGTTTAGTTACCGGTTTCTCCCGTTCCTGTAAAATACAAACGGAGGCATTCATTTTCAGATCAATGGATATTATAAAATTTGTTTAAACAGCGATGTAAAATTAATCATTCCCGTGATTTGCAGGATTGTCATGATGACAGAAAGCAAAATTACCACCCTGATAAAGCCGGCCCCTTTTTTTACGGCGAGATAGGAGGCGATCAAGGCGCCGATCATGCTGCCAACCGAAAGGATACATCCGTAAAGGTAATTTACCTTTCCATCCAGGATAAAGACGAGGAGTGCAAAAATAGCATAAAAAAAGACGATCAGGTTTTTTACCGCATTGGCCTTTACCAGGTCGTACCCGACACCCGGGATAAGCGCCATCAGGAGAAAATAACCCACGCCGACCTGGATGAATCCACCATAAAATCCAACCACGAAGAACATCAGGAACTGCCACCATTTCAATGGTTTCAACAACTTTTCCGGCTGTTCCTTCAACCATTTGTCAGGCTTGTAGAACAAAAAAAAGACCATGATCACCATGGCCAGCGCCATGGCCTTCTCAACGACCCGGGTATTCACGTCAACGGCAAGGTAAGCACCCAGGATCGCACCGATGGTTGCAGGGATGGCAAGCCAGACCGGGCGAAGGTTATCGAACATCTTCTGCCGGGTGAAACTTCCCACAGAGGAAAGTGTCTGGAAAAAGATGCTGATCCGGTTGGTACCGTTGGCGATATTGGCCGGCAACCCCAGGAGCAGCAGCAGCGAAAGGCTGATCACCGATCCGCCGCCCGACAGGGTGTTGATAAATCCAACAAAAATTCCTGCAACAATAATAAATATGACCTCTGTTACCGACATTTCACCTGTTTCCAGTGTTTAATAAAGCTATTTCACCTCCCCCGCTCTTTCCCTGTCCAGTTTACTGTGCCTTCTCCCGTAGCTGAAGTAGATTACCAGACCGATGGCAAGCCATATCAGGAACCGCAGCCAGTTGGTCACCCCAAGCTGGGCCATGAGGTAGAAGTTGGTCAGCAGGCCAAGGACGGGGATCAGTGAAAGCTGCTTCACGATACCAAACCAGGTCAGGATCACGGCCGAGATGATAAAGATAAGGATGGGGAACTGGGTCAGGATCATCATCCTGAGCCACGACCCGGAACCGGTGCTGAGCAGCGTTGCGGCCGGGGTGGCGAAAAAGGTGCCGATTTCGGGGCGGTTCCAGTAAAACAGCAGCGTGAGTACCCCGGCCCAGATCAGCGGAAGGAAATAGCGACTGTTCAGGTAGGGCACCTGGAAACCCTTTTCATTATTGGGGATGTCGTGTTTTTTCCAGCCGCTTTGTAACACCAGCACCCCTCCTGAGACAAGAATAAAGGCAAACAACGTGCCGATACTGGTAAGATCGGTCACCTCGGTGAGGTTCATGAAAAGGGAGGGGATCGCAACGAGTACCCCCGCAATGACCGTAGAAAAATAGGGTGTTTTAAACCTGGGATGAATTTTTGAAAATGATTTTGGCAGCAGGCCGTCGCGGCTCATGCTCATCCAGATGCGGGGCTGGCCCACCTGGAAAACCAGCAGTACGCTGGCCATGGCAATCACGGCACTGATGGCGATGATACCCGAAAGCCTCGTCAGGTGAAGTTTCTGAAAGGCAAAAGCCAGCGGGTCGCCCACGCCCAGATCGGAATAATGTACCATTCCGGTCAGCACCAGGCTGATCAAGATATACAGCACCGTGGTGATGATCAGGGCAAGGATGATGGCCCGGGGCAGATCCCGCCTGGGATTCCTGCACTCTTCGGCAGTAGTGGAGATGGCATCAAACCCGATGTAGGCAAAAAAGACGCCCGAAACCCCTTTCAGTACACCGGTCACGCCATTGGGGGCAAAAGGATGCCAGTTTTTCGGGTCTATATAAAACGAACCAACCGAGATGATCAGGAATAATATCCCGATTTTCAGTAACACCATGGTATTGCTGGCTATTTTGGTCTCATAGATGCCGATATAGACCAGCACGGAGATAAAAACGACGATTGAAAAGGCAGGGATATCGGCAATCAGCCTTATGCCCCCGACCACCGGGGCCGATTGCCACGCCAGGTATGCTTCGCGAAGTGAATCGGACAAAGCTGAAAAAGAGGTTCCATGACTTAATTCCGCGATGGCATGCTGGTAACCCCGGGCTGCCGAAAGATAATCGACACAGAGGTATTCCGGCACATGAAGTCCTATTCCGCCAAGAAAACCCGTAAAATAATCGGACCAGGAGATGGCAACGGCGATATTCCCGATGGCATATTCCATGATCAGGTCCCATCCGATGATCCATGCGATGAGTTCGCCGAAACTGGCATAGGCATAGGTATAAGCGCTTCCGCTGATGGGGATGATCGAGGCAAACTGCGCATAGCACAGCGCAGAAAAGGCGCAGGCCATGGCGGTAAAAAGGAACAGCAGGGAAACGGCAGGTCCGCCGCTGGCGGCGGCATTCCCGATCGTGCTGAAAATGCCTGCCCCGATCACCGCGGCAATGCCCAGGGCGGTAAGATCATATACATTCAGGCTTTTTTTCAATTCCGACCGTTCACCCTCCCGGTTGTGCGCATCCCGGAGAATATGGCTGATGGATTTCCTGCGGAAGAGGTGGGTATTTGCCAATGGAATTTTTCGTTAAAGGTAGAATTTTTTTCCAACGGCTCATCCGGGGGCCGTCACTTTAGCGCCGGGGGCTCAAACCCGTAAACCGATTGCCTGACAGAGGGTGCTGCCTGATGAAGAAAACTGAAAAATTTGTATCTTAGTCAAAAAATTAGCATGAACTATCCTTAAAATACCGGCTTCATGCAAATGAAGATTCACAGGGTTGTATATTCCAAATGACACTTAATCAATAAATGATATGAAAATTGCTGTTTTTGGCGCAACCGGCAAGACCGGTATCTTAATCGTCTATCAGGCCCTTAACCAGGGTCATGAAGTTACTGCCTTTGCCCGTGATCCATCGAAAGTTACCATCCGGCATACCCACCTGCGGATTATCAGGGGAGATGTGACGGAGATGGAAATGGTGAAACAGGCCGTAACTGGCCAGGACGCTGTATTGTGTGCGCTGGGAGTTGAAAAAAACAAACCCGACACGACACTGTCGGAGGGAACCCGCAATATTTTAACGGCGATGGAATCGGAAGGGGTGAAGCGGTTTATTTGCATGTCCTCGGCAGGCATCCTTGGAAATGACGCGGGGTTCTGGTTTGGCAGGATCATCCTACCGCTGTTCCTGAACCATATTTTCGAAGATAAAAAGCGCCAGGCGGAGGTCATCAAAGCCAGCGCCCTCGAGTGGGTGATCATCCGGCCTACAGGCCTGACCGATTCGCCCAGGACCAATACCTACAAGATCAACCCCGGCGTACCGACATCAAGAACCGTTCCACGTGCCGATGTTGCCGATTTCATGTTAAAACTCACCACTGATAAAAGATATGACCGGACCTTGCCGGCTATTTCGAGTCATTAATGCTATGAGAAACTCAACATCATGAATCAGAAATTCAAAAACAGCTTCCTTGAAAAATGGGCCGTCTATTTCGGGGAGAGTGACCTTCCGATCACCTTTTTTTATGCCGAAGATCCCGGGGATGTGGCCAGGGCCAACCTTCCCACTGGCCGCAGTTGCATAGTTTGTGAGCTGGCGCTTGTGCGCAAAGGAACCCCGCTGGCATGGAATGTGCATTCGCTTGGATGTGGCGGGGCGCGCCGGTATCTCGGTTATACCGACAAGATGAGACCCGAATTCGAATATTTTCTTTCAACCGGGATTGAAGGAAAAATGGAGGGAGAACGGTATCTCCAGAAACCGGAGATGGTCAGGGAGATGATGGCCGGCATGCCCTGTATTCCCGCAAACGGAAGGTATATCATCTTCAAGCGGTTTGACCAGCTCACTCCTGATGACGAGCCGGTGGCCGTTATTTTCTTCGCCAAACCCGATGTTCTGTCGGGGCTCTTTACCCTTGCCAATTTTGATCAGCCGGGAGGTGACGGCGTAATAGCGCCTTTTGGCTCAGGATGCAGCGCCATTGTGCATCAGCCGTGGTTCCAAGGAGAAACTGAAAACCCGAAGGCGGTGCTGGGAATGTTCGACGCATCGGCGCGACCCTGTGTCCCGAAAGATGTGCTTTCATTTGCCATCCCCATGAAGAAATTTGAAACGATGGTGGTCAATATGGATGAGAGTTTCCTGATCACCGAAACATGGAGAACCGTAAAAAAGCGGTTATAAACGGTAATCATTGCAAAGCTGGTACAACTGTTCCACTTCCAGCGGATCCCTCGAAAACTGGCATTCTTCCTGCCTGAGGTGTTCAAAATATTTCCCGGTAATTCCCTTCACCTCTTCCGAGAGGGCCAGATGAAGTGGGGTGGCAGCTCCCCGGGCCGGCGATTCTGACCCGCCAAAGCCAAAGGAGTTGCTGAGTTTAGAATTCACGTCGCCGGGGTGGCATGAATTTACGGTGATTCCCCTTGTCTGCAGCCGCGCTGCAAAAGCTGCCGACAACATCCGGTTGGCCTGTTTTGCCTGGCGGTAGGCCACATCATTGTCATAACGTCTGACTTTGAATTCCGGGTCACGCATATCGAGCCCGCCCGCCCAGTAGCTTGCCACATTGACGATCCTGGCGCCGGTATTTTCCTCCATAAAGGGTTCAAAACATCGGATCATCCGGTAATAGCCCAGTACGTTGACAGCCCACTGCATTTCTACCCCTTCAGCATTCTCTGTCCTCTGACGTGGTGCAGTTGCCGCATTGTTAACCAGTATTGACAAGGGTTTTCCCCACCGGTCACTGAAATCAACAATCTCCTGTGCGGAGGAGAGGTCCGCCACTTCAAGAAATATGTCAGGATTTGAACTCCTTTTCCGAATGAGGTTCTGCGTTTTTTCCAGGCTGGCACGGTCGCGGCCGGCAAGGGTTACCCTGAACCCCTTTTCCGCAATACCTTCGGCAATGGCTTGTCCGATAGCCCCATAGGCACCGGTGACGATCGCATTTTTCTGGTTCATCTCTGATTTTTTTTACAGAATTCAAATTTACAGACAACTATTATAACATTTACGTATCTTCCTCCTGTTATCCAAAATAAATCGGACATGAAAAAATTCTTCTTCCTTTCAGTTTTCACCTTCTGGATTATTACGCTCCAGGCACAACCCTCCTCATTTTCACCGCGTGGAATAGGTGGAGGAGGAGCCCTCTATTTCCCCGGCATCAACCCCGCCAACGACAATGAATTTTATATCAGCTGCGATATGAGCGAGATGTTCCATTCGACTGATTTTGGCAAGAGCTACACCATGGTTCCCTTTACAAAACTTCAGGCTTTCAGCACATCCTCCTGGGAATTCACATCGAACCAGTCGGTTGCCTATTCAATCCACAATGACGGAAACCAGGGTTACCCGGTAAAGACCACCGACGGTGGAAATACATGGATTCCGTTACCCGGCTATGATGCAAACCTGGGGCAGGTTTACTTCATCCGTGCCAACTATGACAACCCCAGCCAGGTCATCATGGCCTATTACGGCGACCTTGTGATCTCGAACGACGGAGGAGCCACCTTTTCGCTTATAAAGCATGCCGCCTATATGGGAGCCGGCATCACCCTGGGAGGGGTCGTCTTTGACGGAACCAAGATTTATATAGGAACCAACGAAGGAATCTATTATTCACAAAACGGTTCAACCCCCTTTACCCTGATAACCGCGACCGGCATTCCAACCGGGCAGGTGATCTGGAGCTTTGCAGGCGCCCGCGCCGGAAACACCCTGCGCTTTTTCTGTATCACCAGTAACAACAGTGATACCTACGTCGGCCTGATGCCCTGGGATTATTACAATTTCGCAAAGGGGGTCTATTCGATGGACAATGCATCCGGTACCTGGCTTCCCAAAATGACCGGCATCAATTTCACCAACGACTTCATCATGTATGCGGGCATGGCCCATAACGACATCAGCACAGTATACCTGGCCGGGAATGACAATGCCCTGGGCGCTCCGCTGGTTTATAAAACCACCGATGCCGGCAGTATCTGGATAAAGGTCTTCAAGACAACCAATAATCAGAACATCGCCACAGGCTGGTGCGGTTACGGCGGCGACAAAAACTGGAGCTGGGCCGAAACCTGTTTTGGCATCACTGTTGCACCGGGGAATTCTTCCAAGGCCCTGTTCGGCGATTTTGCCCTGATCCATACCACAACCGATGGCGGTGGATCATGGCAGCAGGCCTATGTTAACCCTTCGGACCAGCATGCTGCCGGCCAGTCAACGCCAACCAAACAGTCTTATCACAGCATCGGGCTGGAAAATACAACCTGCTGGCAGCTTTACTGGGTATCGGCAAGCAGCATTTTCAGCGCCTTTTCCGACGAAGGAGGTATCCGCAGCAGCGACAGCGGGCAAACCTGGGGCTTTGATTATACCGGTTTCATGGTCAATACGGTCTACCGTATTGCCGGTATTCCCGGCGGAACCATCTTTGCCGGAACCTCCAAAATACACGACATGTATGAGAGTACCCGGCTGAAAGATGCCCAGCTTGATGCCGCGGATGCATCGGGCAATATCTATTATTCAACCAATGGCGGAGCTGCGTGGTCGCTGGTGCACAGTTTCGGACATCCTGTTTTCTGGATCACGGCCGACCCGGGCAACCCGAACCGCATGTATGCAAGCGTCGTACATTACGGGGGCGGCGGAACATCGAGCCAGGGAGGCATCTGGATGACCAGCAATCTCAGCGCCCTCGGCGGATCAACCTGGGTGCATCTGCCCCAGCCTCCACGTACCGAAGGACATCCCGCCTCGATCGAAGTGCTGAATGACGGCAAAATGGTATGCACCTTCTCGGGAAGGATCAACACTTCCGGTGTCTTCACGGCAAGTTCGGGAGTATTCCTGTATGACCCGGTTGCCGGTTCATGGACCGATGTTAGTGACCCGGGGATGGATTACTGGACAAAAGACATCGTCATTGATCCCTCCGATCCGACGCAGAGTACCTGGTATGCAGGCGTTTTCAGCGGCTGGGGCGGCGCCCCGAACGGGAAAGGCGGGCTTTACAGGACCACCAACCGCGGAACTTCATGGACAAAACTGACCGGGACGCAATTCGACAGGGTGACCTCCCTTGCCTTTAATCCGCAGAATAAATCACAGGCCTATCTTACGACCGAAACCCAGGGATTGTGGGTGAGCCAGAATGTAACCGCTCCCACACCCGTGTGGTCCCTGGTCGCCAGCTATCCATTCCGCCAGCCCGAACGGGTATTCTTCAACCCATTCAATCAAAACGAGATGTGGGTAAGCAGTTTCGGCAGCGGAATGAAAACAGGTTCCATGAACACCACCCCGGTGGAGGAGCATCAGGCTGTTGCGGCAGGATTCACGGTTTATCCGAATCCCTTCGACGAAAAGCTTACGATAAAATCTGACTTGGCTGGCATTGCTTATGAAGTGTACAACAGCCTGGGGGGGATGATAACGAGGGGCATCCTTGAACCCGGCATGACCACGATCGGAACCAGCCTGTGGAAAAAGGGTGTTTATCTTGTCAGGATCTCGGGAACAACCGAAAAGGTGATCAAATTATAGCAGGCCGTGGTGCCGCGGCCGGGATCATCTCCAGGGCATTCCTGACGATCCCCTCCGTGTCGAACCCGCATTCATGGTGGAGTTCGGCAACCGACCCCTGTTCGATAAACTGGTCGGGGATTCCAAGGCGCCTGACCTGGGCGGAATAACCATGATCAGCCATGAATTCGAGCACGGCAGAACCCATGCCCCCCATCACGGAGCCATCCTCCACGGTAATTATGCTGCTGAACCTGCTGAAAACCGAGTGGAGCAGTTCCGTGTCGAGCGGTTTCAGGAAACGAAGGTCGTAATGAGCCAGGGAAATTCCATGATTTTCCAGTAATCCGCAGGCCTCCAGTGCAAAATTACCAACATGTCCCAGGGTGATAATGGCACCATCGCTTCCATCCCTGACCATTCTCCCCTTTCCCGTCTCCAGCCTTATAAAGGGAGTCTTCCATTTCGTCATCACGCCACGCCCCTTCGGATAGCGGATGGCAAAAGGGCCCATATCGGGTAGTTGTGCCGTAAACATCATGTTCCGCAACTCCTCCTCATTCATCGGTGAGGCAATGATCAGGTTGGGAATGCACCGCAGAAAGGCCAGATCATAGGCGCCATGATGGGTAGCCCCATCCTCGCCAACCAGCCCGCCACGGTCGAGACAAAAAACGACATTGAGTTTTTGCAGCGCCACATCATGGATCACCTGGTCGTAACCACGCTGCATAAAAGAGGAGTATATATTGCAAAAAGGCAGATACCCTGAAGCGGCCATCCCTGCGCTGAAGGTCACCGCGTGTTGTTCGGCAATGCCGACATCGAAAGTCCGGTCGGCCATTTTCGCCATCATCAGGTTCAGGGAACAACCGGTTGACATGGCCGGTGTGATCCCTACAATTTTGGGATTTTCCTCGGCCAGTTCAATGATGGTTTTCCCAAAAACAGTCTGATATTTGGGAGCCAGTCCCTGGCATTTGTCCTCCTTGATTGTACCAGTAGTCTTGTCAAAAACGCCCGGGGCATGGTAAATGGTCTGGTCCTTCTCGGCCTTTTCAAACCCCTTTCCTTTGACCGTATGGATATGAAGCAGTTTAGGCCCCCTGATATCATTCATATCCCTGAGCAGTTTTACCAGGCGGATCACATCATTTCCATCGACGGGACCGAAATACCTCAGGTTAAATGCTTCAAAAAGATTGCCACTCTTTAACAGGGTGGTTTTTACGGCATTCCCGAGCTGTTTCACGATGGCCCGGGAATTCTTGCCATATTTGGTACCTCCGCCCATCATGAGCCAGATTTTGTCGCGCACTTTGTTATAGGTCCGTGAGGTGACGATATCCGCCAGGTAATCCTTGATGGCACCAACATTTTTGTCAATGGCGATCTGGTTGTCGTTGAGGATCACCATCAGGTTGGCATTGGAGACACCGGCATTGTTCAGTGCCTCCATCGCCATTCCACCCGTCATGGCGCCGTCGCCGATAATAGCCACATGATGGCGGTCGTTCTGCCCGTTGAGTTTTGCAGCCACGGCCATGCCCAGTGCAGCGGATATGGAGGTTGAGGAGTGCCCCACGCCAAAGGCATCATACTCGCTTTCGGCCATTTTCGGGAAGCCGCTGATCCCCCTGAAGGTGCGGATGGTGGCAAAGCGCTCTTTCCGGCCGGTAAGGATCTTGTGCGCATAGGCCTGGTGACCCACATCCCAGATGATCTTGTCGAAAGGAGTGTCGTAGACATACTGAAGGGCAACGGCAAGCTCAACGGCACCAAGGCTGGCCCCGAGATGGCCGGGATTGACCGACATCACCTCGATGATAAACTGGCGGATCTCCCCGCACAATGCGGGAAGATCTTCCAGTTTAAGTTTCTTCAGATCGGATGGAAGGTTTATGCCTGATAATAATGGTCCTGTATAAGGAGTCATTTCCGTAATTTTATAGTAAACCAAGTTCCAACAGGGCTGATTGCGAAAGCATATCCTTGTCCCAGGGCGGTTCAAAAGTCAGTTCAACCCTTACCGAACCAACACCTTCAACAAGTTTTACAACATCGCGAACCTGGTCAGGCATATCTTCAGCGACCGGGCAATTGGGGGAGGTCAGGGTCATCAGGACATATACATCCTTTGTTTCCTCATCAATCTGCAGGTTGTAGATCAGCCCCAGATCGTAAATGTTCACGGGAATTTCAGGATCGAAAACCGATTTTATGGCGGCAATTATCCTGGCTTCAAAAGGATTAAGATGCGTTTGTTTGTTCGATTCCACGACTATATTTTTTTTTACAAAGATAAGGTTAATCCGATTACGGAAATGACCGGTTACATACCCCGGCAGGACTCATTTTTCTCCGGGAATTGCGCTAACCGGCTGCATATTCCTGAATTTCCGGTAAAGGCAGGAGGCTAGTTCCCAAAGATGATCGGGCTGCTGACATCGCAAATTGGCGGACAGGGGCTGAATTTCTGGGCTGGCGTGCCATAGATTGAATTCTTGACAAGATCGTTTCCCAGGTTATCCACCCCGACGACAATCCCGATTTTCGCTCCATTGTTATCCTTGCCAAAATAGATTCGGAAGGCGGTCAGTCCGGGTGTTTCGGCGGAGAGGCTGTTGATGGCATCCACCTGCGATTTGTCAACGGCAAATCCCTTGATCACCCCGCTGGTGGCAACGGCCCCCGACATATAGTTGCTGAAATATGAATGGGCTACTGCGGCTGAGATCGCACCGGATGACGAATCCGGCGGTGTTGACGGAGCTACACGAGTAAAGGAGAGAAGGAAAAATACCGTAAGGCCAAATACCGTGCCTGTCACAAATCCTAAGGCGGTGGGAAAATATCTGCTGGTTTTCATATATTTTTTTATTTAGATTTATATCAAATAAAGATTAATTTCGCTCAAAGATAATTATTTATCATTGACATGGATATTTTTTATTAAAAATCGGGACATGGATTTAACGGGAAACGGGCTAAAAATCCGACCGGGGAATCCTGGCTGTCCGGAGCAGTTTTCGGGGAACAGCTGCCAGCAAACCATTAATGGCTATGAGGGAGATTTCATTTGACCCAAAAATCATTCAGGATAAGATAAAATGTAACATCCTGAAAACACATCCGCGCACCAAAGCAACCGTTGCTGCCATCGTCTGTTATTGCCTGCTGGTCATATGCCCGCCAGGCAGCCTTAACGCACAGGGTTTTCCGGAGCGGGAGACCCGGAAACTGGCGACGGAGATCAGGCTGGCAGGAAACGACAGCCTGAGAATCCTGAAGATTTCCGCCCTCGCCAGTTTTTATAATGATTACCTGGATGACCACCTCCGGGCCGACAGTGTGAGCGAGCAGGCCGTGAGGATGGCAGAGGCCAGCCACCGCCCCGAAATGTTGATTCTTGCCTGTAACCTGTATGTTGAATCGAATGATCTGCGCTACAATTATCATAAGGCCCTGGGCTATGCCCTCCGGGCCGGGCAGGCCGCTGATCTGACCAACAATCAGGAACTCATATACAGGACAACCAAAAACATCGCCTCTGTTTACCTTGCGGGATACCAGTATGATAAAGCGCTTGAATACAACTACAAAGCCTTTTCCAACGCCAACACCTCTGAAAATGTGCTGCAAAAGGCGGAGAGTTTTCTGGAAACAGGAAAGACGCTGGAGGGAAAAAACCAGAAGATCGAGGCTTTCAGAAATTATATTACGGCCAGTGGCATGGCTGAAAAGGAGAATAACCTTGAACTGCTAACATCATGTTACGACAGGCTTTCCAACTTTTACAACTTCAACAAACTCTACGTCAAGGCCACCCGGTACAAGTTAATGCAGCGGGAGCTGGTACAGAAAATCAAACCGGTTGACTCAGTCGCATTGATGTGGATAGAGTATGATCTCCAGGTAATTGACAACAGTTCGAACACGAACCGGCTGAATGAGACCACCATGCTGAACGTGCTGGATTTTGCGGCCCGGCATGGCCATCAGCGGTTAATGAATTATGAAATCGCCCTGTGTCGCACCTCTCTGATCGACGCCAATAAAATCGGTTTGCTCCATGACCTTTATTTCAGGCGATATCCTAAGGAGTGGGAGAAACTGGGCCAGGCTAACCCGGGTTTGTTTTACAGGCTGAAGGCCTTTTTCTGTGAAGAACAGCAAAAACCAGATTCGGCGCTTTTCTTCTTCAGGAAGGCGGAGCAGATTCTGGCATCTGATCCGAACATGATCCTGCAGTCAAAGTTTTATCTCCGGTTTGGTCAATTTCTCCTCCGCCACGGGGATAAACAACTTGCCCTCGCCAAATTCAACCAGTCGTATGCAATGGCCGAAAAAGCATCCTGGTTTGAATACATGGTGATGACATCCGCTCTGCTTGAGTCGCTGTATGCCGAAACGAACGATTACCGGAAGGCCTATAAATTCGCCGTACTGAACAAGATACTGGCCGACAGTATCGACAGGCTTTCCAAACAGGACCAGATCCTGGTGATGGAGATCGACCATGAAACACATCAGCGCGAACGGCTTGCTGAAAGGGAACATCAGGAGACCCTCCGTCGCCATTACCTGCAATACACGGCCATCACCATCGGTATCCTGTCGGCATTTATCCTGCTGATCATGCTGGGAAGCCTGAAGGTTCCCGAGTGGATCATCCGGATGCTGGGATTCTTTTCCTTCATCTTCCTCTTTGAGTTCATCATTTTGCTCGCCGATCATAAAATCCATGAAATGACGGAGGGTGAGCCCTGGAAGGTACTGCTCATCAAGATCTTCCTCATCGCGATCCTGTTGCCGTTGCACCATGAAATCGAAAAATGGGTGATCACCTACCTGCTCCATCACAAATTGCTCAACCTGAACAACCTGTTGTTTGTCAGGAAATTTCGTAACCGGGTGAAAACGAAACGGGAAACAAACGTTCAGGAAGATGCCAAACCCGAAAACGGGCAGACGAACGAAGCGTAACCACTCCTCCCCTATTCTCATTACCCGGCAGCAATGATCTTTTTGCAGGAGGCAGAAACTGCTGAAATTCAAACGCCGGAACCTTGTTAAACCACGATGAATACAATGAAACGCAGTGTGAAATTCGTGTACATCATTGGGATCTTTGTGGTTAATTTACCTGCATCGAAGACGGGAACAGCATTCTTTTGGAAAACAACAGCGTCCAATATTAATCTTAAAAAAAATCAAAATTTCATTTGTATATACAATTTTATGTTTAATTTTGCTGCATGAACAAAACAGAAAGCCCCTACTGCAAATGCCTCTACTATTCGTCCAATGCCCTGGCGAGGATAATGACCAGGATGGCGGAGGATTGTTTTGCCCCGGCCGGGCTTCCGCCCAGCTATGCCTTCGTGGTAATGAGCGTGAACCGTTATCCCGGGATTCTTTCAGGGGAACTTGCTGAAAAAATGATGCTTACGCCTTCAACTGTAACTCGGCTGATGGAAAAACTTGAAACACAGGGACTGGTCAAAAGGGTCCGGGAAGGGAGAAAAATCCTGGTATTTCCCACCCCTGCCTCGGTAGCATTAAACGATATGATCCTTCACGGATGGCAGGAGTTAAACCTCAGGATTACGGCTGTATTGGGCAGCGAACATGCCCAGACCCTTACCCGTGACATCTTCAATGCTGCCGTCAGCCTTCCTGAAAAATAATATTTTTTGACTTATTCGTTGTACATACAATTATCAGTTCCAATCCTGTAACAGACAGTTCGGTTTTTATCGGTGGTTCAGGTTAAGAAAATCAAATCAATTATAAATCAATAAATCCAATATTATGAAAGCAAAAATTGGAATTTTAGGTTCAGGTGTGGTTGCGCAGGTTCTGGGCAGCGGCTTTCTGAAGCATGGATATGAGGTCATGATGGGGACCCGCGATGTTTCAAAGCTGGCCGACTGGCAGAAAACCGAAGGCGGCAAGGCCGGGAGTTTCGCCGAGGCGGCAGCGTTTGGCGAGATCATCGTCCTGGCTGTTAAAGGGACAACCGGAACATCAGCCCTGACCCTTGCCGGCGCGGCCAATCTGGCGGGCAAGGTCATTATCGATACCACCAACCCCATCGCCGATCTTCCCCCGGTGAATGGCGTATTGCAGTACTTCAGCAGGCTGGATGGTTCCCAGATGGAGCAGCTTCAGGCGGAATTTCCAGAAGGCAGGTTCGTCAAGGCCTTTAACAGCGTGGGAAATGCCTTTATGATCAACCCCGATTTCGGCGGCATCAAGCCATCGATGTTTATCTGCGGCAACGACGCTGATGCCAAGAATCAGGTTACTGCCATCAATGACGACTTTGGCTGGGAAACCGAAGACATGGGCGCCGTGGAGGCTGCCAGGGCAATCGAACCTCTCTGCATGCTATGGTGTATCCCGGGATTCCTCAGGAATGAATGGATGCATGCCTTTAAACTACTGAAAAAATAGGCGGCTGGGAATCCCCGGGTGATTTGCCGTGCAAATCAACCGGGGATTACTTTGGGCGGTCAGGCGCCCTTCATCTTAAATACCGTTGCGTAAAGTTTCATCTGCCGGATCATACTGCCCAGCCCGTTGCTGCGGGTAGGCGACAGGTGTTCCTTCAACCCGATCTGGTCGATGAATTCAAGTTTTGCCTGGATGATATCTTCGGCCGTCTGGTTGGAGAGTACCCGTATAAGCAGGTTTACAATGCCCTTGGTGATGATGGCATCGCTTTCGCCGTTGAAGCAAACTTTTCCCTCCTTCATGTAGGCCTGCAGCCACACCTTCGACTGGCAGCCCGAAATCAGGTACTGGTCGGTTTTGTACTGTTCATCCACCTCGGGTAATGATTTGCCGAGGTCGATAAGGTAGTTGTACTTGTCGATCCAGTCATCAAACATGGCGAATTCATTGATAATCTGTGATTCTATTTCAGGAATGGTCATAATGGCGCTGGTTTGACGGCAAAGTTATAAAAAACGGAGGAATAGGGATACAGGGAGGTCATGGTTCAGCCAAACATCTCCTGAACCTTGCGGATGGCGGTGATCAGCTGATCAATCTCCCCTTTGGTGTTGTAAAAGGCAAACGAAGCACGTACCGTTCCGGGGATCTTTAAAAAGTCCATCAGCGGCATGGCACAATGGTGGCCGGTACGAACGGCAATCCCCATCTTGTCGATGATCATCCCGGCATCATAGGGATGGATATTCCCGATTAGGAAGGAGACCAGGCTTGCCTTATGCGAGGCGGTCCCGTAAATCCTGATCCCCTGCAGTTCCGACAATTTCCCTGTCGCATATTCCACCAATTGATCCTCATAGTGTGCGATATTGGCCATTCCAATCCCGTTCAGGTAGACAATCGCGGCATGCAGTCCGGCGACCCCCTCCACGTTGGGTGTGCCGGCCTCAAACTTGTAGGGCAGCTCGTTAAAGGTGGTATGATCCACGAACACGTCGCGGATCATTTCGCCGCCAAGCTGGTACGGAGGCATCTCCTCGAGGTATTTCTCTTTCCCGTAAAGCACGCCTGTTCCCATGGGAGCATACATCTTATGCCCCGAAAAACAATAAAAGTCGCAATCCAGATCCTGAACATCAACCGGAAGATGTGACACTCCCTGGGCTCCATCCAGCAATACCGGGATGCCATGCCGGTGTGCCATGGCAATGATCTCCTTTACCGGGTTTATGGTACCCAGCACATTTGACACATGGGCGATTGCCACGATCCTGGTCTTTTCGTTCATCATCCCCTCAATTTCGGCCAGGTCGAGTTCACCCCTACCATTGATTCCGGCTATCCTGAGGGTGGCCCCCCGCTCGGCGCACATCATCTGCCACGGGACAAAATTCGAATGGTGCTCCATGATGGTGGTGATCACCTCATCGCCGGCGCCGACATATTTTTTGCCAAACGAGGATGCCACCAGGTTCAGCGATTCAGTGGCTCCCTTGGTGAAGATGATTTCACTGGTATTTTGGGCATGGATGAAATCCCTTACCAGCTTGCGGGTCTCTTCATAGGCTTCGGTTGCCACAACGCTGAGATGGTGCACCCCGCGGTGAATATTGCAGTTGTCCGATTCATAGTATTTACGGATGGCATCGATGACCTGCCGGGGTTTCTGCGTGGATGCGCCATTGTCGAAATAGACCAGCTCACGGTTGTATATCTTCCTTTGAAGAATCGGGAAATCGGCTCTTATCTGTTCAATATTAAAATTCATGTTTTGCTTTTGAAGGGGTTTCATCTTCCAGGATTATTCCCATATTTTTCATCAGGAAGGAGGCATTCAGGTTCCGGCAAACACCGGGGGCCAGTTTATAGTCAATCTCCATGCGGTCGTCGACGATATGAATTTCAAAGCACAGGTTTTTAATGTTTTCCGGGTAATGGTTGACCAGTTCACCAAGGGCAAGGTCGTGGGTGGCAAAAAGTCCGGCAAGCTTGTATTTCATCAGCTGCCGGATCAGGGCAATGGAGCCCGACTGTTTATCTGCAGAATTTGTTCCCTTGAGGATCTCATCCAGCAGGATCAGTTTCTGCTGTCCGCCTTCAAGCCCGGTGATGATCTCCCGCAGGCGGCGGAGTTCGGCATAAAAATAGGATTCCCGCCTGGTCAGCGAGTCATTGGTGCGGATGCTGCTGTGAATTTCGATCGGGTAAAATACAAGCCTGGAGGCAAACACCGGTGCCCCGGCCATGGCAAGCACGAGGTTGGTGCCCACGGTACGCAGGAAGGTGCTCTTTCCCGACATATTGGCCCCGGTGATGATGCGAAACTGGTTCCAGCCGTTAATTTCAAGGTTGTTCGTGACACAGGCTCCGGCCGGCAGCAGTGGGTGCCCCATGTTTTCGGCAATAAACCGGAAACGCTCCGTTACCGGTTCAGGGTAAGTGAAGGATGGGTTATTGAAGGCAAAGTTACCGAGGCTCGCCAGGGCGTCGATCTCGGCAAGCGCCCCGAACCACTGCGGCACAAGCTCCCTGTACTGAATGCGCCACTGTTCAACAGCGGCAAGTACGTGGATGTTAAACATGAAAAGTCCGTTCATGATCACCGATACCAGCAGGTTGAGGTTTGAATCCATCATGTTCAGCAACTGTGAGAGATGGTTGATCACCCGGCCGGGCAGCCGGTTTTCATCCGACCTGAGCGCCTCCTGCAGTCTTTTATTATATCCTGCAGAAAAGGGAAATCCGCCGGCCAGCGAAAGGGCCAGGGCATATTTTTTCAGGATCCCGACCTGGGGGGTCACCATTTGATGAGCCTCCTGGCTCCTTCTGCCGAACATGAAGACGATCATCATCTGCAGTAGGACCATCATGACCGGCAACTGGTATGGGAGCAGGGTTGCCGCCGACAGGATAATGGTACTCAGGGTGATCACCGGTAAAATGATGGCCAGCACCTTTGCAGGCCGCAGCCAATGCATCGCCTCCTTCCGGTTCAGCCAGGCTGTTAACGCCACGAGATCGTTCCCGGAGGTCTCCTGGTCCATAAAAATCAGCTGCAACTGTTGCCTGAATTCAACCTGGGCCGCAAGTTCCCCGACAGCCTCCTGTCTTTCCCTGATTTCGTCCCGGTATTCAAAGGCATTGCTGCAATAACGGGCAAGCCTTTCGCCACCAAAGATGGTGGAGCTCCTGTTGAGAAACTGGTAAAGCGAACCAACACCAAAAATGTCAAGATCAAAGGTATAGGGATGGTCCTGGCTGACAAACCCGTTGCCGGGATTGAAACCTGAAAAATCGTAGTCGAGGGCCCTGATTTCGCGTTCATTGATTTCAGTCAACCGACTGAATATCCGCATCCTGGCTTTAAGCCGGGCATCGTACCAGCCTGCTGCAAGAAAACCCGCGAAAAGGGCAACAGCCCCGCAGATAAAGAAATAGTCATGGTACCTGAAATAGTCATAGAGCAGGATGCCCGGGCCGGCAATCAGCACAAGCCGCAGCCACGGTATCAGGCGGAGGGGTTTGCGCAGCCGCCCGCTTTGTTCGGAATAGCCGGCGATCCGCTGCTGGTAGACTGACCTGGGCTCACTCATGTCGGAATTTATTCTCTGTTCATTAACTTGAGCAAGGGCCCGAAGGCCCCTGTTTTCCTATATTCTGGTCAGATCGATCTGGAATTCCGTGGGATGTTCCGGGGTGCTGCAATGAAGTACGCATTGCTCGCAGATCTGCAGTTCTCCCTGGAGTCTTTTTTTCACCATATCCTCAATACGCTGGCGCAGCTGGGGTATGGTGATCTTATTCACGATTTCGTCGGCAAAGGCGAACATCAGCAACATCCGGGCCGTCTCTTCGCCAATACCCCGCTGGCGCAGGTAAAACATCGATTCAGTGTCGAGCTGGCCGGTGGTGGAACCATGGGAACACTTTACGTCATCGTTGTAAATTTCAAGGAAAGGCTTGGAATTTACGCGTGCCGTGTCGGTCAGCAGGATATTCTTATTCGACTGCCGGGCATCGGTTTTGGTGGCGTGGCGGCGAACCAGCACGTGTCCGTTGAAGATGGCGCGGGCATGTTCGTCGAGAATACCCTTGAAGGTTTCGTTACTGGTGCAGTCGGGAAAGGCATGATCGACAAATACGTGGTTGTCGACATGCTGCTTGCTGTCCATAAGATAGATGCCGAAAATACTGGCATTTCCGTGAGGGCCATTGAAAAGCAGCCGGATGTTGTTGCGCAGCAATCCGCCATTCAGTGAGATATAATGAGATTCCAGCGCCGAGGAGGCCTCCATGCGGAAACAGACCGAACTGACAAGGGTGCTGTTGTTGTTGAGATTCTGGAGTTTGTAATGATCCAGTACGGCATGTGCCCCGACATGGATCTCGGTGACAATATTCGAAAAACTGGCCTGGTGGTTATAGGAATCATCGCAATGTACCAGTGACAGTTTGGCATTGTTTCCGACAATGATCAGGTTTCTCGACTGCAGGAAGAGGTTACGGTCGTGATGGATCACGTTGATCAGCTGCACCGGCCGCGGGCTCTGCACATTGTCGGGGACATAGATAAACACCCCATCCTGGGCAAAGGCCGTGTTGAGGGCTGTTAATCCGTCGGTGGCATCCTCCGCGATGGTCCCGTAATATTTTTCAACCAGGGCCGGGTATTTGTTTTTTGCCTCGGCAAGACTGCCCATGATGATCCCGTTGCCGAGTTCCATCAGGGGTACCTCCCTTGAAACGTACCAGCCATTCAGCTGACCGATGATCGCCGTATCAAGATGGGGAATATTGCACCGGAACACCTTCTGGGCATCCACCTCCGGGGCGGGACTCAGCGAATAATCATACCCGCGGGCGAAACTTTCCGATAGATCGGTCAGCCGCCATGATTCCATCCCTGTATCGGGAAATCCAAGCTGGCGGAACGATGAAAATGCTCTTTCCCTGATCCCGGCAAGCAGTTCGCTGTCGCCCCGGAACAGGAGTTTCCGGTTCTCTTCAAACAAGCCGGCCAGCCGTTGTGTAGTTATTGTTTCTTCTTTTACCGTTTGCATTTGACTCCTCTTAATCTTTTCATTCCTGTTCTTTCTTGATCCAGTCGTATCCCTTTTCTTCAAGTTCGAGTGCCAGCTCTTTGCCTCCCGATTTCACGATCCTGCCTTCAAACAGCACGTGCACGAAGTCGGGCACGATATAGTCGAGCAGGCGCTGGTAATGCGTGATGACGACAAAGGCATTGTCGTGCCTGCGCAATTTGTTCACCCCGTTGGCTACAATCCTCAGGGCGTCAATATCGAGTCCCGAATCGGTTTCATCCAGGATTGCCAGGGTAGGTTCAAGCATGGCCATCTGGAATATCTCGTTTTTCTTTTTTTCCCCACCCGAAAAGCCTTCATTGACCGACCTGTTGGTAAGGTTGGAGGTGATCTCAACCAGTTGTTTTTTCTCCTCCATCATCCGGAGGAATTCGCCTGCAGGAAGGGGATCAAGTCCTTTGAATTTGCGAATTTCATTCACTGCCGTCCGCATGAAATTGGTGATGCTGACCCCCGGGATTTCAACAGGATACTGGAACCCAAGGAAAATCCCCTCACGGGCCCGGTCCTCGATCGATAATTTTTGCAAATCCCTGCCCTGGTATAGGATCTCCCCTTCGGTTACATCAAAAACTTCGCGCCCGGCAATCACCGAAGCCAGGGTGCTCTTCCCGGTGCCATTGGGCCCCATAATAGCATGAACCTCTCCCTTGTTCACCTCCAGATCAACCCCCCGGAGAATAGTCTTGCCGTTGATGCCGGCATGCAGATTTTTAATACTCAGTAACATAACAAATTCTTTAATATAGTCAAATGTCAAAATATTTAAACTCACCAACCCCTCCCCCGCCAAAGATCCTTCATTCCTGCATTCCTGCATTCCTGCATTATTTGCATCATCCCACGCTTCCCTCAAGCGAGATTGAGAGCAGTTTCTGGGCTTCCACGGCAAACTCCATCGGGAGCTGTTTAAGCACCTCCTTGGCATATCCGTTCACGATAAGGCCAATGGCGCTTTCGGCCGAGATGCCCCGTTGTTGGCAGTAAAACAGCTGGTCTTCCGAAATTTTCGAGGTGGTTGCTTCATGCTCCACGATCGATGATTTGTTGTCCACCTGGATATAGGGATAGGTATGGGCCCCGCAGCCGGCGCCAAGCAGCAGTGAATCGCACTGGCTGTAATTCCGCGAGTTCAGGGCATTCTTTGAAATGCGGACCAGCCCCCGGTAGGAGTTGTTGCTCTTCCCTGCCGAAATCCCCTTCGAGATGATGGTACTTCGAGTGTTTTTCCCGAGATGCATCATCTTGGTACCGGTATCGGCCTGCTGGTGGTTATTGGTCACGGCGACCGAATAAAACTCCCCGACGGAATTGTCGCCCAGCAGGATACAACTGGGATATTTCCAGGTGATGGCAGAGCCTGTTTCGACCTGTGTCCAGCTGATCTTGGCATTGGCGCCCTTGCAGATCCCGCGTTTGGTAACGAAGTTGTAGATTCCGCCCAATCCGTTCTTATCGCCAGGGTACCAGTTCTGCACCGTCGAATATTTCACAGAGGCATCTTTCAGCGCTATGATCTCCACAATGGCGGCATGCAATTGATTTTCATCCCGTTGCGGGGCTGTACAACCCTCCATGTAACTCACATAAGCTCCCTCCTCGGCGATGATGAGCGTTCTTTCAAACTGCCCGGTATTGGCGGCATTGATGCGGAAATAGGTGGATAGTTCCATCGGGCAGCGAACCCCTTTGGGGATGAAACAGAAGGAACCGTCGCTGAAAACGGCCGAGTTCAGTGCGGCAAAGTAGTTGTCGGTATAGGGAACCACCGAGCCCATGTATTGTTTTACCAGGTCGGGATGGTGCTGAACCGCCTCGCTGAAGGAACAAAAGATGATCCCGTGTTTGGCAAGGGTGTCAGAAAATGTTGTTTTAACCGAAACGCTGTCGATAACCGCATCTACGGCAACACCCGCCACACCGGCAAGTTTTTTCTGTTCATCCAGTGAAATTCCGAGTTTGTTAAAGGTTGCCAGCAATTCAGGGTCAACCTCATCCAGGCTTGAAACCTCCTTTTTTTTCTTCGGCGCCGCATAAAAGATGATATCCTGGAAATTGATCGGGTCGATGTTCAGATGGGCCCATTTCGGCTGTGCCATGGTCAGCCAGTGGCGGTATGCCTTCAGGCGGAACTCAAGCATAAAATCAGGCTCTTTCTTTTTCAGGGAAATATACCGTATTGTATCTTCAGACAGCCCGATGGGAGCATATTCCGTTTCAATATCCGTGACAAAGCCATATTTGTAATCGCCCTGCGTGACCTCATCCAGGATCTTGTTTGCTTCGGATTCCATTGATCAGTATTTTAAGACAAAACTAGACATTTTTCGTGCCATGGCATGCGACATGACAAATTGCCCTGCAAAGATACAACAATTCAGGTATTTGAATGCCTGATTATGTCGGAGATATTACCGGGACCGGGAATCCCCCTTCGCGCCGGGCGCAGCAGCTTAAAAAAGGGAGGTTGGGTATCCATTCCGGGGAAAATCCCGCCGGTGGCGGGTTATCGGTTTGCCTGGTAAAAAAAACAGTCAAGGTTATAGCCGGCTTCGATGAGCGAGCGCCGGTTTTTTTTGTAAAAATCAAGGATGGCCCCGACGGGAACAACGGCGTTGAGCCCATACTGGATGACCTCCCGGGTAGCGGCATTAATTTCACCCTTGTAGGGCATCCAGTCGATACCGGGGGCGGTACCGGCTGCCGGCCTGAGAAATTCCTCGCGGTCGGAACCCACATTTTTCACTAGCCCCACCAGTTCGAAATTCGGGACGCCGTTGCGCAGTGCAAGGATCACGCCGCCGCTGCATCCTTTGTTCAGCAGTGCGTCAACTGAAAACTCCCCTTGCGGCCTTTTTGACAGCGGGCTCACAATCCCTGTGGTGACCATCAGGTTTCCCAGGGGATAGCCAAAGATATAGACAAAGCTGCCCCACCCAAGGTCATTCACCCGGCCGGCAGGGAATGGGAACATCGTTACCGTGTCGGTAAGGGATTCGCAATCCTTTCCGAGGATGGCTATATCACCGGGGATATCGCTTGCCAGCACCGTAAAACTCCCGCAGGAAGGGAGATCCTTTACCCAGTTTTCCTGTTTTTCTTTCACGGAGAAGCTCTGGATACAGGCCACCGGGTCGTCTCCCTGCGGCGGAAAATAGCTGATCAGGGTGTCGGGCGAATCAATGATGTGAGCGCAGGTGAGCAGGGCGACTTTCCTGGCAGGCGACGATATAACCACCGCCGTTCCGAATACAGTCTCTTTTGTTGAGATGATGCCCCAGGCCTCCTTTTTATAACTTCCCGTTAAAATATCGAATCGTGTGATTGCCGATTCACGCTTGAATTTCCAGGTGGTATAGGAGGATATGCTGTATATCTTTTTCACGGCACGGGTTGCTGCTGCAAGGTCGTCAGATACATTCCCCGACGGGAACCGGCTGTCGTACCCTTCATGCTCCTTTTGAACACGAACCAGAGACGCTTTCTTATGAATGCAGGCAGAACAGGGCAGCAGGGAGATGAAAATCAAAAAGAGGTTCCATCTTTTCATGAAAGTGCAACTTTGGATGTTCAAATATACAAAATCGGGCACATGGAAAAAATAATCCATCTTTAACTTTCTGTAAAGAACCTTCGCCGGCGTAGCCGGTTCCCCTGATCTTAACGGCGTACGTGCCTGTACGGGTTGTTGGAAAATACAGGTAGGCAGGAAAAGGCAACCTAACATATTTATCTAATATTATCTTTTATTGCTGAATTTCGTTTAATTTAGTAGTTTGGAATTTCAATGCTTTTTTATCAGAAAATTATAACCCTCAGATAATGGAAATTACAGGAAAGATCGTACGAATTTTACCTTTGCAGTCGGGCGCCGGGAAAAACGGAACCTGGAAAAAACAGGACTTTATCATCGAAACTGCGGCCCAGATCCCGCGAAAAGTTTGCTTTTCACTCTGGGGTGATAAAATTGACCAGTTTAGTCTCAGGGAAGGGGAAGAAACTGAAGTCTCATTTGATCTCGAAAGCCGCGAATTTAATGGCCGCTGGTACACCGAAGCCAAAGCATGGAAAATCACAAAAAAGGGATCCTCTCCTCCGGTGCCACCTGAAAGTGAGCCACTGCCGGGGTATTACGACATGCCTCCCGAAGACGGACTACCCTTCTGACCGATATCAGATCTGCCAGGCTATCGGATCCGGTATGAAATTTCAATGACCGACCCCAACATTCAGGTCTGAATAAAAAACCGGCTAATACCGGGGCATATATTGTTCTAAATAGCTGATATGAAAGAGATTGAAGAAGAAAATGCCAAAGAACTGTCCCGGAAGGAATTCAGGAAGGCAGCCTTATCAGCGCTTGTGTCAAGCGAAGCCAGGTTGTCTTCGTTCCTTGAGTTCATACCGACCCTGATCCTGATCAAGGACCACGAGTTAAGGCCTGTATTTGCCAATCAGAAAGCATACCATTTGTTCCCGTTTGAAGCGTGGATCGGGAAAACTCCCCATGAACTGTTTCCTCCGGAAATCGCCAGCCCCATGATTCAAAAGGACATGGAGGCATTTGACAAGGGATATACCGCCTATGAGGAAACCTGGATTGACAAGGAGGGACAATCCCATCTTTTTTTTACAGAAAAATTCAGGATCGACATTCAGAACAGTCAGCCTCTCCTTGGTTCATTTATTACCGACATCACGGATAAAAAAATTGCGGAACAGGCATTGGTTGAAAGCGAGGAGATCTTTTCCCAATTCATGAAACGCAGTCCTGTCTATGTTTTTTTCATGGATGAGCATATGCGCTCGTTGCGGCTCAGCCAGAATTTCGAAAAGATGCTGGGAAGGCCGATGGAGGAGTTGCTGGGTAAAACCATGTTTGATCTGTTCCCCTCTGATTTTGCAAAAAAAATCGTGGAAGACGACATTCAGGTCATGCAGGAGGGTGAGGAGATCGTAATCGAGGAGTACTTTAACGACCGGATCTATACCTCGATAAAATTTCCTATTCACCTCGATGGCAAGCCAAGGTTCTTAGCGGGGTTTAACATTGATATCACCGATCAGAAGCACGCAGAAAGGGAGTTGTTACTGAGGGAACGCCAGCAGGCCCTGATCCTGAATTCACTGCCTGTGATCTTTTACAGGGTAGCCCCGTCAGGGAACATGCCTGTTACCTGGATCTCAGGCCAGATCCTGCACATCACCGGATACACCCCCGAGGAGGTTCTCGGAAACCCGGTTTTCTGGGAGGTACACCTTCATCCGGATGACCGGGACAGGGTGGTAAATGCCTGGAAAACTGTCCAGGACACGGGTGATCTCATACTGGAATACCGTTTGCAGGCTGCTGACGGCACCTATCTCTGGTTCCTCGACCACCTGGTCACGATCAGGGATGAAGCACAGAAAAATATTGATACGGCGGGTATTTGCATCGACATAACCAAAAGCAAACTTGCCGAAATCGCGCTGCAGGACAGTGAAAAGAAATACAGGTTGCTGGCCGAATACAGCGCCGATGTGATCTGGATCCTGGATACCGCGGGGAAACTCACCTTTATCAGTCCGTCGGTTGAAAAATTAAGGGGATACAAGCCTGACGAGGTATTGATGCAACCTCTTGAGGCGGTGATGACCCCGGCATCGGCCAGGATCGTGAGGGACGCCATGAAGGAGGCTTTTCTCATGACAGGCCAGGGAAAAAAATATCCTGATCCGATCCCGTTCGAACTGGAGAAATTATGCAAGGATGGCTCCACGGTTTGGACTGAATCGCTCGCACAGCCGATGTACGATGACCTTGGAGCGCTCACGGGCTTTGTGGGTGTGTCGCGCAATATATCCGAGCGGCGGCTTTCACAGGTGGCACTTAAAACCGCAGAACAAAGGGCCCGAGCCCTTATCGAAAATGCCCCCGACGGGATCGTGCTGATCGACAAGGATGGTAATTTTACCTATGCCAGCCCTCCCGCCACCCGGATGTTCGGCTTTACCAACCAGGAACTCGTCCTCTATAATCCAGCTCAACTGACCCATCCCGATGATCTTCCGATGGTATTTGACACCCTTGAGAGGCTTGTGCGTGACCCGGCCCTGGTACCTACCATCATGTACCGGTTCATGCACAAAGACGGAAGATGGCTGTGGATTGAAAGCACCTTCAGCAACCTGTTGGATAAACCCGGCATCGGTTCTATCGTTATCAATTTCCGCAATATTACCGACAGGAAACTTGCTGAAGACAAGCTGAAGGAGAGTGAATTTCATGCCAGGAAACTTTCGCGGGGGATTGAGCAAAGTCCGGCGGCTGTCATTATTACCGACACGCAGGGTCAGATCGAATATGTCAACCCGAAATTCACGCAAATGACAGGTTATTCTTCTGACAGGGTCAGGGGGAAGGTGGCCCGTATTCTGAAAAAAGACAGGACACCGGAAGACATCCATCAGCAGATCTGGCAAACCATCTGTTCAGGGAAGGTATGGACAGGTGAATACGTGAGCAGAAGAATGAACGGCGAGGCCTATTGGGAATCGGTTTCCTTGACACCGATACTGGACCCTGAATCCGCGATTTCAAATTATATCATCACCATGGAGGATATCTCCGACCGCAAGAAAATGATCGCGGATCTGATGGATGCCCGTAAGAAAGCCGAAGAGAGCGACCGTCTGAAGTCCTCCTTCCTGGCCAATATGAGTCATGAAATCCGCACTCCCATGAATGCCATCGTTGGGTTTTCGGAAATGCTCTCCGCCCCTGATCTCACCACCGGCGAACGAAACAAGTTCTCCGCCATCATCCGGTCACGCTCCGACGACCTGATGCACATCATCAACGACCTGCTTGAAATATCCAGGATTGAGTCGGGTAATGTTAAAGTAATCCGGAACAGGGTCATGATCAATGAGATGCTTGGCGAACTTGATGCCATCTTCCGCAAGCGCCTGCAGCAGAGCAGTAAAGCCACAATCTCCCTTGTGGTCGAAAGGCCACTTCCCGACAATCAGTCCATTATTCAGACTGATGGGTACATCCTGAAACAGGTGTTTTCAAACCTGATTGAAAACAGTATCAAATACACCAGTACAGGGAGGATTAAGTTCGGGTATCTTCTGCCGGGACACGACTCAATAACCTTTTTCGTAAGCGATACCGGGATTGGCATTTCAAAGAGCAACCAGGAGATTATTTTTGAGCATTTCAGGCAGGCTGAAATTGAAAACCCGCACCAGTACAGCGGGACAGGTCTTGGCCTGGCCATTTGCAAAGGCTCGCTGGCCCTGTTGGAGGGAATAATCTGGGTTGAATCCGAACCAGGGAAAGGCAGTACCTTTTATTTCACCCTCCCCTTTCAGCAACAGCCCGGTTTGCCGGTTCCCCCGCCTCTGCCACCCGAGGGAGTACGTACCACCCCGCCGGGGAGCCAATATTCCTGGCAGGGAAAACAGGTGCTGATCGTGGAAGATGAACCGACCAACATGGAATTCCTGCGACTTGTCCTGAGAAAGACACAGGTCTCCATCACCCCTGTTCCCAGCGGCGAGATCCTGCGCGGTTTATATAAAAACCTGGAACAATACGACCTGGTGCTGCTCGATGTCAGGCTCCCCGATGCCAGCGGATGGGAGCTGGCAGGTGAGATCAAGGCTATCAGACCTGAATTGCCGGTAATCGCCCAAACGGCTTTTGCCATGGCATCCGACAGGCAAAAAAGTTTGGCTGCCGGTTGCGACAATTTTATTTCCAAACCTATAAATAAAACAACCTTGCTGAATATGATGGAAGAGTTCCTGGGAGAGACCAAAACAACAACACAGGAATAAGATTTCACTGGGATCTCCCGCGGAAAGCGCGCCTTTGGAAACCGGTGAAACTGAAACCAGTCGTAAAAATCAGCATGTGTTAATTAATTTACCATGAATACAGAGAACCCTTCAGAACGAACCGGCCTCCGGAAAAAAGCAGAGGAACTAGTAAGCGGACACAACGGGAATCACGGAAATTCCCTGTCTGAATCTGACGAACTCAGGCTCATACACGAACTGGAAGTTCACCAGATTGAGTTAGAACTACAAAATGAAGAACTTAATCTGACTATATCCATAGCTGAAGCAACCGCAAAAAAGTATACCGCCCTTTTTGAGTTTGCGCCGATGGGTTATCTGCTGATCAACGACCAGAGTGTGATCATGGAAATTAATCTCAGTGCCTGTCAGATGATTGGAAAAGACTGTTCATTGTTGAAAGACAAACTATTTATCCTTTTTGTTTCAGATGCGTCAAAGCCAGTATTTTCGGATTTCCTGGCGGGTTTGTTTTCAGGATCAACCAGGGAGACCTGCGATATTACCCTTCTTCCTGCCGGCGGCACACCCATTTATGTGCATCTGTCGGGCATCCGCACCGGCAATGGTGAGAGCTGCCTGCTGACATTGCTCGACATTACCCGGAGGAAAGAGGCGGAGGAGTTACTTCTGAAACTAAACGAAAAGCTCAACAGGGCCCAGCGGATGGCTCAAGTCGGCAGCTGGGACGAATATCTCCCGAAAAACGAGCTTTACTGGTCAGAGGAGATGTACCGCATTATGGGATTCCCCCCTGCACCCTCCATAACGCTTGAGGCGGCGACCAGTGTTTTCCCTCCGCAGGAAATGGAACGGTTTCTTGACGCTGTCGATCTCACCCTGAAACATGATGTGCCCTACAGTATGGATTATACGATCGTGCGACCCGATGGTTCTACCCGTTACATTCACGACGAAGGGGAGATTATGCGGAATGAGTTTGGACAACCCCAATGGATGTTCGGGACCACCCAGGACATCACCGAACGCAAACTCGCCGAGGATATGCTGAAAAATAAAATTGATGAGCTGGAACGTTTCCAGCGGCTGACGGTCGGCCGGGAACTGACCATGATTGAATTAAAGAAAGAGGTAAATGAACTGCTCCTGCAATCAGGCCGGGAAGAGAAATACCGGTTGACAGGGATAAGAATTCCAGATCAGCAATGATGAACTATCGAAATGTCCGGTAAAAAAATGAGGAACTAGCATGTCTCTGAAAACCATCATCCTTCCGGTATCAGGTTTGTCATGTACCAACTGTGCGCTGACGATTGAGAAGAATGTGGTGAAGTTGCCGGGCGTGGAACAAGCTGTGGTCGATTTCGCCGCAGGAAAACTGACCGTTTGCTATCAAGCCGGCAAGGTTGGGGAAATTGAAATTATTGGTTGTGTGCGCAGGATCGGTTATGTTGTTTCTACCGGTAAAACATCTTTCCAGGTCACCGGGATGCAGGAAACTGCGGATGCCCTGATGCTGGAGAGGGTGCTGGGCAGGCAGGAGGGGGTGTTATCGGCCCGGTTGGCGTTCAGCACCGGGGATTGCCTGCTGGAGTATATTCCCGGGATGACGGGTATTTCCGACTTGACAACCCTGATCCGCAATGCCGGGTTCGGGATTATCGAAGCCGGTGAGGATGAAGAGGCAGATGTTGAGACAAGGGTCAGGAGGTCTGAGCTTAAAAAACAAAAAAAATTACTGATCACCGGCATTATTTTCACGCTGCCGCTGATCATCTTCAGCATGCTAAGGGATTATGGCCTCGCCGGGTTCAGCCACGACGAGTATGGCATGCTGCTGTTTGCCACCGTTGTACAGTTTATCGTGGGCTGGCAGTTTTATAAAGGGGCGTTCAAGAGTTTGCGCTTTGGAAGCGCCAATATGGATGTGCTGATCATGATGGGCTCCTCGGTCGCCTATTTTTCGAGTCTCCTGGTCACCGTGGGCATCATCCGCAGCCCCTACGTATATTTCGAAACCGGGGCAGCCATCATCACCCTCATCAGGCTTGGCAAATACCTTGAAAACAGGGCGAGGGGAAAAACGTCGGAGGCCCTGACAGCGCTCATGAATTTAGGGGTGAAAACCGCATGCGTCGTACGAAACGGCATTGAAACCGAAGTGAAAACCAGCCAGGTGGCCATGGGTGATATCCTGCTGGTGCGGCCCGGCAGCAAGTTTCCCGTTGACGGCATCATCCTGGAAGGCACATCGGCCATTGAAGAATCGATGATCACCGGTGAATCGATGCCGGTAACCAAGGGGCCCGGCGATGAGGTGATCGGATCCACGCTGAACCACGAAGGGCTGATCAGGATGGAAGCCACCAGAACCGGGAAGAATACGACCCTTGCCCAGATTGTCAGGCTCGTGAGGGAGGCCCAGGGCAGTAAAGCCCCTGTCCAGAAACTTACGGATGAGATCGGCAGGTATTTCGTCCCCATTATTATTGGCATCGCGATGGTAACCTTTACAGGCTGGATCTGGGTTGCGCAGGTTGACTGGACGATCGCCATGGTCAATGCCATTGCGGTTCTGGTCATTGCCTGTCCATGTGCCATCGGACTAGCCACGCCGACCGCCGTCATGGTGGGAACATCCAAAGGTGCGGAAAACGGGATCCTGTTTAAAAACAGCGAGATGCTGGAAAAGGCAGGACGAATCAATATCGTTGTTCTGGATAAAACCGGAACCATCACCCGGGGCGAACCAAAGGTTACCGATATCGTCACACTGGGCGAACTCCCGGTTTCTGAATTACTCAGGATGGCGGCTTCCGCGGAGCGGGGATCGGAACATCCTGTCGGACGTGCCATCGTAAATGAAGCGAACGTGCAGGAACTGATACTGTCCGATCCCGGCCAGTTCACCTCTTCCGGGGGCCTGGGAATCAGCGCTGTGGTAGAAAACCAGCAGGTCATGATTGGCAACCCCCGGATGATGCACCGGGAGGGTATCGACATTTCATCGTATGAAAAGCAGATCCTGCATTTTCAGAGAGAAGGGAAAACGGTCATGGTGGTCGCGGTAAGGCCGGGGAACAGCCTTGAATTACCTGCACCGGCAGGGTTGATCGCGGTAGCCGATACCGTGAAACCGGGGGCACGGGAGGCGATTGCCGATTTGCACAAGCTGGGTCTCGAAATTATCATGATCACCGGCGACAACCAGTGTACAGCCGACGCCATATCCCTGCAGGCGGGCATCGGCCGGGTCATGGCCGAATTACTCCCCTCCGGCAAAGCCGAAGCGATAAAGGAGTTGCAGTCGTCGGGATCCCTGGGCAATTATGCCAATCCTGTTGTAGCGATGGTAGGCGACGGGATCAACGATGCCCCGGCCCTGGCACAGGCCGATGTAGGCATTGCCATAGGCACCGGCACGGATGTGGCGATTGCGGCATCGGGGATCACGCTCATCAGCGGCGATCTGTCGGGGGTGGGCCATGCCATTTCATTGTCACGCGGAACCTCACAAACCATTGTCCAGAATCTTATCTGGGCCCTATTTTACAATGTAGCCCTGATTCCCGTGGCTGCCTACGGCCTGCTCAGCCCCATGTTTGCCGCAGGGGCCATGGCCTTCAGCTCGATTTTTGTCGTGACCAACAGCCTGCGCTTACGAACCTACAAGGTTCAGACCTTTATCCCCCGGAAAAGCCCGGCGCGTCAGGCGCTTGACCTGTTGCCCAGGATAATTTTCCCTGGAGCAGCGCTCGCCGCCCTGATCATCCTTCCACTCCTTTTCATGCCGGGCAGGATGGAAATCAGGGGGACGAACCCCGGAACCATGACACCGTTGCTGATGATGGTGATGGCATTTGCCAATGCACTGATTGCCATTTCCTATGCATCCATCCCGTTTTTCCTGATTGTCTTCATCAGGAAACGTAAAGATATCCCCTTCACCTGGGTGATCTTCCTGTTCGGCCTGTTTATCCTGGCCTGCGGCACGACCCATTTCGTACATATCATGGGCCTGTGGTGGCAGGTAAACTGGTGGCAGGCAGCCGTAGACTCGTTATGTGCGGTTATTTCACTTGCAACCGCAGTTGCCGTTTGGCCTGTGTTACCCAGGTTGCTGGCCATTCCGAGCCCTGCTCAGTTAAAAGCAGTCAACAGTGAGCTGCAAAAAGAAAAGGACAGGCTGGTCGCCACCCAGGTTGAACTGGAGCAATCGTATGCCGGGGTTGAACATCGTATTGAAGATGCGACGCAGGAACTGCTAATGGCCAACATCCAGCTTAAGAAGGAGATCCACGAAAGAAAACAAACAGAATCAGCCCTGCTTGAAAGCGAAGCAAAATACAGGTCGCTGGTTCATAACATGGAGATCGGGATCGTGGTACATGCCCCCGACACCAGCGTGATATATGCCAACCCGATGGCTTCACAGCTGCTGGGACTTACGCCCGACCAGATGGAGGGCAAAACAGCGGTCGATCCCGACTGGCGTTTCACCTATGAAGACGGAGGGCATATGCCTCCTGCGCAGTATCCTGTAATGCGTGCCTTGTCGTCAGGGCTCCCCGTCACCAGGATGATCCTTGGTATTATCGTTCCCGACCGCCCCTCCCCGACCTGGGTGCAGTGCCATACCCAAAACACCCTTAACCACGATGGGGAGCTGCAGCAGATCGTGGTCTCCTTTTTCGACATCACGGCACGAAAAAAGGCCGAGACTGAGATCACCAGCTTGAACCTGGAACTGGAAGAACGGGTGACTGAACGAACCTCCCAGCTGGAAGCCTCGAACAAGGAGCTGGAGGCCTTTTCCTATTCAGTTTCGCATGACCTGAGAGCGCCGCTCAGGCATATCGGCGGGTATGTTGACCTGTTGACCGAAAGATGCAGCGATTCGTTGTCGGAAAAGGGACTGCATTATCTTCACTCCATCGCGAATGCGTCACACCAGATGGGAATCCTGATCGACGACCTGCTGCAGTTCTCCCGGACCGGCCGGCAGGAGATGCGATTGGCGGAACTGGATATGAACGAGCTTCTGAAGGAAACCCTGGCAAGTCTGGAAGCCGAGTTCACCGGACGGAGGGTGGAATGGAAGATTGCCACACTTCCCAGGGTATACGGCGACCTGAGTCTGATCAGGCTTGTGTGGTTCAACCTGTTGAGCAATGCTATCAAATTCACCCGGGGCCGCGAGCTAGCCGTGATTGAGATCGGCTGCAGTGAAACCCCGGCTGAGTACCAGTTTTTTATTTGGGACAATGGCGCCGGATTTGACATGCAATACGCCCACAAATTATTTGGGGTATTCCAGCGGCTTCATTCCGTCGATGAATTTGAAGGGACCGGGATCGGGCTGGCCAATATCCGCCGTATCATCAGCAAGCACGGCGGGCAGACCTGGGCAGAGGCGAAACCCGGCCTGGGAGCAACCTTTTATTTTTCACTACCGGCAAAAATGGGGAAACAACCATGAAAAGCTTAAGAACAATTTTACTTGCAGAGGACAATCCGGCGGATGTCGAACTGACCCTGGAGGCCATTTCAGAACACAACCTTGCCAACAGGGTTGTGGTGGTAAAAGATGGTGTGGAGGCGATGGATTTTCTCCGGCGGCAGGGGAAATACAGCACACGTCCCAAAGTTGATCCTGCCGTGGTGCTGCTCGACATCAAGATGCCCCGGATGGACGGCATTGAGGTGCTGTCGGCCATCCGCAGCGATGACAACCTGAAATCCATACCGGTGGTCATGTTAACCTCGTCGCGGGAGGAACCGGATCTGAAAAAATGTTATGCACTGGGGGTCAATGCCTATGTTGTAAAACCTGTTGACTTTAAAGATTTTATGAATGCGGTCAAACAGGTTGGGATATTCTGGGCACTGATCAACGAATTGCCACAAGATGGAGGAGTATAAAATGAGCCAGAACAAAGGAAGTCAGGGGAGATTGAAAGTTCTTTCACTCGAGGACTCGGCAATGGATTACGATATCATACGGGAAAGGCTGATCAGTGAGGGATATAAACTGGAAATGTTAAGGGTGGACACGGAGAGTGAATTCACCTCACAATTGAGCCAGAGACAATTTGATCTGGTATTGTCTGATTTCAGTTTACCCGGATTCGATGCCTACCATGCACTTAGGATATGCAATGAAATTTGTCCCGACATCCCCTTTATCTGTATTTCCGGGGCCATCGGCGAAGAGACAGCCATTGACCTGCTGAAACTGGGAGCCACCGATATTGTTATGAAAGACAAACTTGACAGGCTTCCATTTGTTTTCAGCCGTGCCCTGGCCGAAATGAAGGAAAAAAAGGGGCGAAAAATAGCCGAGGCGGATTTAAGCAGCAGCGAGACAAGATTTCGCCATATTTCTTCAACTATTTCAGACATTTCATATTCCTGTCTCATGGCACCGGAGGGAAGTTACTCAATTGACTGGATGACCGGAAGTGCAGAAAAGGTTACGGGGTTTACCATCGGCGAGATCATTGCCATGAAATGCTGGGGGAACCTGATCATCGCGGAAGACGCGGATCGTTTCCACCAGAACATCCTTGACCTTCAACCCGGTAGTTCGTCGGAATGTGAGTTGCGGCTGCGGCACAAAAAGGGGAATATCATATGGGCTCATTCGTTTGCCGAATGTATCAAGGATGAAAAAACTCCCGGCAAACAGACAATTTACGGGGCAATTGTTGATATTACCCGCAGGAAGGCGGCAGAAGAGAATCTCCAGAATTCTGAAAAAAAATACAGGAGTCTGGTTGAAAATGCGCTTATCGGGATCTACACGACCACCCTGAACGGAACCATGCTGTTTGCAAACAGGGCCATGTGTGAGATGCTGGAATATCAGTCTCCTGAAGAATTTCTGCGAACGGATGTCTCCTCCACATACCTAAAGTCAGGTGAAAGGGAGAAGTTTGTTAGCAGGATCACCCGGGAGAAACAACTGTTTAATTACGAGGTTGATCTGGTTACCAAAAAAGGCAATGTCAGGAATGTGATCGTCAACGCTTTTGTTACCGGCGAGGTGATTACCGGCATGATCATGGATATTTCAGCCAGGAAGCATGCAGAAAAGGAACTGACAGATAAAATGGAGGATTTGCAGCGTTTTCATAATCTTACCGTGGGCAGGGAACTTTCCATGATCGAGTTGAAAAAGGAGGTGAATGAACTGCTGAAAAAATCGGGTCACCAGGAAAAATACAAAATTGTCGGCTGATAACAGCTAATGGATTCATTTCAATTTACTGCATGGCTATGAAAAGTAATGGTTCGGATCACAAGACAAGCCTCAGCAGGAAAATATTCCTCTGTTTTCTGGGGGTCGTTTTTCTTTCTCTGGTTTCGCTTGGTTTTGGCTGGCTTGAAAGTAAAATCAGCGACTACCGTGAGGAGGTTCAATCCTTTAAGAAACACTATTCAGATACCAGAAAGCTTGAGATTAAAAACGAAGTGCTGCAGGTGAAGGATAAAATCCAGTGGGCCCAGGACAGTCTTGTGGATGCCGTTATAAGAACCCTTGCCGGCCAGGCGGGTCAATTGAAGCTGCCCGAACCGACTGAGGCCGGTCGCCTGAACACTTCTTTCGAGGCATTACCTCCCGCAATACTCGATTCCCTGCATAAAACAAGCGTTCCTTTATTTCTTGCCCGCCGGGATGGAAAAATCCTCTATTCCTTTGACCCATTTGATATGGCGGCTGACCAAAAGCCTTTAAAAGACACCCGTCACCTGCTGACCCTGATTTTGAAACGGCAGGACCAGCGGGGAACCATCTCGCTTTACCAACCCTGCAAACCCGGTGATTCCATGTTAACCCAACTCTGTTATTATGATACAGGAATGATCCCCGGGCTTATCGTTGCTACATTTGCCAATAAGGATAATTTCGAGCAGGTACTACAGGGGTCGGTTCTGGAAGCCATTGCGCGGATACGGTACAATGTCAACGAGTATGTGTTTGTCAATACCCTTTCGGGAAAGGCCCTGATCACCCACGGCAAATACAACAAGACTCCAATCGACATCCTGAACAACGGGGATACCTCCTGGATCAGCATTTTCATGGCTGAGAAGCGTGCGGCCAGCCATCCCGAAGGAGTCTATCATTCCTATAAATTCATGAAGCCCTCCACCCTGAAGCCCTCTTTGAAGACCGCCTATTTCAGCTATATGCCAAAATGGAAATGGATCATCGGGACCGGGTTTTACGAGGATGATGTCAACACGTTCATAGAGGTGAAGAGGAAGGCCCTGTTTACCGAGATGGAACACAAGATATTTCATGTAATGATCTACCTGCTTACCGCATCTCTTTTCTGCTATTTGCTCGTCTCTTTTTTCTCCAGGCAATTCAGGAAAAACATCGACCTGTTCACCGACTTTTTCGGGAAGGCAGTGCAGGGCAGCATGTTGCTGGATACCTCACGGATCAGCTACCGGGAGTTTGCGAAAATTGCAGAATCGGCAAACAGCATGGTTGCCTCCCTTAAAAATACGGAGATCCTGTTACGGAAATCGGAGGAGAAATTTTCGAAAGCCTTTAAAAACAGCCCCGACGTGATCATCATCACCACCCCGGAGGGCATGGTTGAAGAGGTCAACGATTCAGCCAGCAGGATCACAGGCTTCAGCCGTACTGAATTTCTCGGAGAATCGATCCTGAAGCTGAATTTGTGGAAAGACCCAGCCAACCGGGATGGCTATGTAGCGATGCTGAAGGAAAGTGGCCGGATTTTGAACATGAATGCCGACTTCCGTTCAAAATCAGGAGAAATACACAGCTGCCTCATCTCTGGGGAGATCATAAACCTTGACGATCGCGCTTACATGCTGAGCATCATCCGTGATATCACCGAAAACAGGAACATGGAGGCAGAGGTACTCGGGCTGGAGCGGAGGTTTCGTGAAACACTCGAAAATATGCGCCTTATCTCTGTCCTGCTTGACATCAATGGCTGTGTCTCCTTTTGCAACGATTACCTGCTGGAACTCACCGGGTATTCACGCGAGGAGGTCGTCGGGAATAACTGGTTTCACCTTGTCATGGATGAAAACCGGGCCGAGGCGGAACAACTTTTTTTCAAGAACCAGCTAGAAGGAATCATCACCTCCTTTTATGAAACGAAGATCAGGAAAAAAACGGGAGAAGAGCTTATTATTCAGTTCAACAATACACTCCTCCGGGATTCAAAGGGGATGGTCACCGGCACAACCTCCATCGGCGAAGACATTACCGAACGAAAGCATGCCGAGGAGGAGCTAAGAAAAAAAATGGCGGAATTGCAACGGTTTCACAACCTGACAATCGGCAGAGAACTGGGCATGATCCGGTTAAAAAAAGAGGTGAACGGGCTTCTCCGGGAATCGGAACAAGAAGAAAAATACAGGATAGTAGAATGAGCGCCAACACTGTACATATCGTGGAAATCCTGGAAAAAACCAGTGGTATGGATATTTCAGTATACGATGATTCGTTTTTGAATAATTGCATACAGAAACGGATTACCGAAACAAGATGCGGATCGCCGGAGGCATATACTGTCATGATCGGGCAGGATCCTGCTGAAAGGGAGCACTTCATTGGTTCATTAACCATCAGCTACAGCGAATTTTTTCGCAATTCCCTCACCTCCTCCGTGCTGGAACGGATAATTTTCCCGATGTTGGTCCTGAACCTTAAGGAAACGAAGCGCCAGGAGATCAGGATATGGTCGGCCGCCTGTGCCGCGGGACAGGAATCATACAGCATGGCCATCATACTGGAAGAGCTGAAAAACGGCAACCCTGAAAAATTCAAGTACCGTATTTTCGCCTCCGACCAGGCCGAATCCCGGGCGATTGAAGCAGAGCTGGGTCAATATACTTACGAGGAGATCGGCAACCTGAGTGTAAAAAGAGTTGCACGGTGGTTCAACCGTGAGGGCAATACATTCGGGATCAGGCAGGAACTTAAAACCAATATTGACTTCTCCGTGTTTGACCTGTTCAGCAAGTCGATGGTTTCACCGTCGGCCAGCATTTTTGGTGATTTTGACCTGGTTATCTGTGCCAATCTTTTATTTTACTATAAACCGGCATCCCGTAAAAAGATCCTGGATAAAGTAGGTCAGTGCCTGACAAAGGGAGGGTTTCTGGTCACCGGGGAAACCGAACGGGAGATCGTCTCGGACCTGGCATACCGTGAAGTTTTCCCCCAGTCAGCCATTTTCCAGAAAAAAACCTGAAATGAACTACCTCATCTGCACCGTAACTCCCGGCATAAGCCGGGGAACTGGTTCCCTCTCCATATAACCAAGAAACAAGAAAATGCAAGTAAAAAACCTTAGAATCGGAACCCAGCTGAAGACCGGCTTCGCCATATTGCTGATGTTTGTCATAATCCTGGCAATCGTCGCCTATTTCCAGAGTGAGAAGATCCAGCAGCAAACAGAAGAAATATATAATCATCCACTGATGGTTCAACGAACCATTGGCTCCCTATGGTTTGATCTGCTCATCATCCAGCGTGACATGAAAGACCTGTTCCTGGCTACGGATGAAAAGGCCGTTGTTCAGGATATCAATGAGGTTGAACTCATGAAAGCCGGAGCTTTTGAACAGGTTGCCATTTTATACAACCGCTACCTCGGCCCCCGGACTGATGTCGACTCGTTAAAGCAGGCCCTGATTGTATGGAATTCCCTGCATGATGAGACCCTCCGCTTATTCCGTTCAGGAAAAACAGCCGAAGCCGTTGCCCGTACCAGAAGCAAAGGAATCGCCGCCAACCAGATTGAGTTCATTATCAGGATATTAAAAAAAATTGACGATTTCGCTCAAGGGAAGGCCACTGCCCTGATCAAGGCTTCAGATGAGCTGAGTAACTCCCTGAACAGGCAACTGTTTATGATTGTCGGGATGATCCTGTTGTTGTCGCTGACCATAGGTTCGGTGGTTTTACGCAATATCCGCAGGCCCCTTGCAGAACTTACCAATGCTGCAAACCGGTTTCATGGCGGCGATTTGAACACCCGAAGTCAATATCAATCTGTAAATGAAATCGGGTTGTTGTCGGCTTCGTTCAACACCCTGGCAGAGTCGATCCAGATAAAATCCGAACTGGATAAAAAGTTTGAAAGTCTTGCGGCACTGATGCTCAGCGAATACGATGCAAAAAAATTCTTTCAGGCAACCATAGGCGCCCTTGCCGCTTATACCGGTTCACAAATGGCGGCCATTTACCTGTTAAGCGACGACAAGAGGACGTTTGACCATTTTGAATCGATCGGGGTTGATAACAATGCCCGTCAGTCGTTTGCTGCCACCAATTTCGAAGGGGAGTTCGGTGCTGTTCTTTCCTCCCGGAAGGTTAAACACCTGCAGAACATACCTGAAAATACCCGGTTTGTTTTCCATACCGTAAACGGCAAGTTTATCCCCCATGAAATTATCACCCTGCCGGTCATTGCCGACAACGAGGTGGTTGCCATCATTTCACTTGCCAGTGTAGCTTCATACAGCCAACAGTCCATTCAGCTGATCGACAACATCCTTATCACCCTTTGCGCACGGATCGAGGGAATCCTTGCCTATCATAAAATCAAGCAGTTTTCGGAAAAGGTTGATGGTCAGAACAGGGAGCTGGAGGCTCAGAAAACGGAGCTGGCGGCACAGGCAGCATCCCTGACTGAGCAGAACACCGAGCTTGAAATGCAGAAGGTCCAGTTAGGTGAAGCCAGTCAGCTCAAAACCAATTTTTTATCGAATATGAGCCACGAATTGCGGACACCGCTTAATTCGGTAATTGCGCTTACCGGCGTTCTTTCCCGCCGGCTCGCCGGCCGGATTCCCGATGAAGAGTACGGTTACCTCGAAGTTATCGAGCGTAACGGCCGGCATCTTCTCGACCTGATCAACGACATCCTGGACATTTCACGGATCGAGGCAGGCCGCGAAGAAATCGATATTACTCAGTTTGATCCGAACCAGATGGTTGCCGATGTTGTCAATATGATCAGGCCTCAGGCACAGTTAAAAAACGTTGAGTTACTCACCACCGTATTTGACAAGGGTTATACCATCACCAGCGATGCTGACAAGTGCAGGCATATTCTTCAGAACCTGGTTGGAAATGCAGTCAAGTTCACCGAATCGGGCAGAGTGGTTGTCAGTGTTCACCGAAATGACAACCTCCTGGAGATTACGATCACCGATACCGGTATCGGCATCTCGGCCCTGGATATACCCCATATTTTTGATGAGTTCCGGCAGGCAGACGGCAGCACGTCCCGAAGGTTTGGCGGATCGGGGCTGGGGCTGACCATTGCAAAAAAATATGCAAATCTGCTGGGGGGAACCATTGCGGTCACCAGTACCCCCGGGAGCGGCTCTGAATTCACCTTGCAATTACCCGTAAATTATGCCGGTGAATCGCGGATCCATGTAGTGGCTGCTGCAACACCTGTTGGAAAGCAGGGGCCACACAAGTTACCTCCAGCGGCTTCCGGACAGGGGGTTAAAACTATCCTTCTGGTTGACGACAGCGAGCCTGCCATAATTCAGGTCCGCGACATCCTGGCCGGGAGCGGTCACACGATCCTGGTGGCCCACAACGGTGATGAAGCCCTCCGCATCATCGCCTCCACCATTCCCGATGCCATGATTCTCGACCTGATGATGCCGGGCACCGACGGTTTTGAGGTACTGCGGCGGGTGCGTGAACAGGAATCGACCTTCAGCATCCCGGTTCTGATCCTGACGGCAAAACATATCACAAAGGATGAACTTGGATTTTTAAAACGAAACAACATCCATCAGCTGATCAGGAAGGGCAATGTGAACCGGTCGGAACTGCTGGAGGCGGTGACGGCCATGGTACTGCAGGAAAATCCGGAAGTTTCAAAGCCCCCGCTGCGGCTGGAACCCGGTACAGAAACCCCGGTGATTCTCATAGTGGAGGACGATCCCGACAATATGCTGACATTCAAGGCGCTGCTTGCAGGTCGTTTTACCGTACTGGAAGCCGGGGATGGGGTTGAAGGTATTGCCATGGCAAAGAGGCACCGGCCAAACCTTATCCTGATGGATATCGCATTACCCGGGATTGATGGTATTGAGGCCTTTACAGCCATCAGGAGGGATCCGAACCTGGAACTGACTCCTGTCATCGCCCTGACTGCCAGTGCCATGACTGCCGACCGTGAGACGATCCTCTCACACGGATTCGATGGTTACCTGCCCAAACCTGTTGACGTAACCTCATTTCTCAACAAAATCAATGAGACCCTTTATGGAAAATAGCAAGATAAAAATACTGGCTGTTGACGACAACCCCGATAACCTCACAAGCCTGAAGGCGCTCATCAGGGACGCTTTTCCGGGCGCCCTGGTTTTTACGGCCTTAAATGGCAAGGATGGCATTGCGTTGGCACAGACCGAAAACCCCGATGTCATCCTGCTCGATATCGTGATGCCGGGCATGGATGGCTTTGACGTATGCCGGCAGTTAAAAAGCGACAAATTGCTGGGTGAAATCCCTGTCATCTTTGTGACCGCCATCAGAGAGGACAAGACCAGCCGTATCAGGGCGCTTGAGGCCGGCGGCGAGGCTTTTCTGGCAAAGCCGATCGATGAAACCGAACTCACTGCCCAGATTCGCGCCATGGTGAAAATCAAATCTGCCAACAGTGAAAAGCATGCCGAAAAAGAGCGGCTTTCGGCCCTGATTGAAGAAAAGACCCGTGCCTTGCTGGCCACCAACATGGCAACCCTGAACCTGCTGGAGGATCTGCATAAAGAAAATGAAGCCAGGAAAAAAAGCGAAGAGGCCTTGCGTAAAAGTGAAGAGAAATACCGGACCATCTTTGAAAACGTGCAGGATGTTTTCTACCAGACCGATCTGGAGGGAATGGTCATCGAGATCAGTCCTTCCATTGTTTATTTCTCGGAGTTCAACAGGGACGAGATCATCGGGTTTCCGGTCTCGAATCTCTATGTCGACATGAAAGACCGTGAAATCCTGCTGAGCGCCATTCAGCACAAGGGTGAACTCCGTGATTATGAGATAAAACTGAGGACGAAAACAGGAGCCATAAAATATGTTTCCATCAATGCAAGGTTGATATATGATTCCAGGAACATGCCAAACCACATTGACGGAGCTCTCCGCGATATCACCGACCGGAAAAACGCCGAAAAGCAGATCCAGCTGCTCAGCAGGGCCATTGAACAAAGCCCTGTAACCATCATGATCACCGACAAGGATGGAAACATCGAATACGCCAATCCCAAATTCACAGAGGTAACCGGTTATACTCTTGATGAAATACGCGGAATGAACCCCAAACTGCTGCAATCGGGCGAACAAACAAAGGAATTTTACAAGACGCTGTGGGAGACCATCCTGTCGGGAAACAACTGGCATGGGGAGTTTCATAATAAAAAGAAAAACGGGGAGTCCTACTGGGAGGATGCCCTGATCTCCTCCATGGTGAACCAGGAAGGGGTAATTTCGCATTTCATCGGTGTCAAAATGGATATTACCGAAAAACGAAAAATGATGTCTGATTTGACTGTTGCCAAGGAAAAAGCCGAGGAGAGCGACCGGCTGAAATCGGCATTTCTGGCCAATATGAGCCATGAGATCAGAACCCCGATGAACGGGATCCTGGGGTTTGCAGGCTTGCTGAAGGAACCCGATCTCAGTGGGGAAGAGCAGCAAAATTATATCCGGATCATCGAAAAAAGCGGTGCCCGGATGCTCAATATCATCAACGACATTGTCAGTATCTCCAAGATTGAATCAGGGCAGATGGAGATCCATGTCGCTGAGATCAATATCAACGAACAGGTTGAATATACCTATACCTTTTTCAGGCCTGAAGCTGAGCAAAAGGGTCTTAAAATATGCTTTAACAATCCTCTTCCTGCAAAAGATGCCTTGATAAAAACAGACCGGGAGAAGCTCTATGCCATTCTTACCAACCTGGTTAAGAATGCCATCAAGTTCAGTGACAAGGGGGTCATCGAGCTGGGCTATCTTGTTAAACCTGCCGGACAGGCTGGTTCTGCAGGTGATGCAACGGCGATGGTGGAATTCTATGTCAGGGATAACGGTATCGGGATCCCCAGGGCAAGGCAGGCAGCAATATTCGACCGTTTTGTACAGGCCGATATCAGTGATATCAGGGCTTTCCAGGGCGCAGGGCTGGGATTGTCCATTTCGAAAGCCTATGTGGAGATGCTCGGTGGCAGGATATGGGTGGAGAGTGAGGAGAAAAAAGGGGCCGTCTTCTTCTTCACCATCCCCTATAACGGGACCCTGGTGACGGAAACCCCCACCCAAAGAATTCCAGTTGATTTCGACAACGAAGTTGTGAACAGGAATCTGAAGATTCTGGTGGCGGAAGATGACGAAGCCTCCGAGATCTATATCTCCCTTACCGTTAAAATTTTTGGAAAAGAAGTCATAAAAGCCAGCAATGGTGCAGAGGCGGTTGAGATATGCCGGACCAACCCCGACCTGGATCTAATCCTGATGGATATCAAGATGCCGGTGATGGATGGTTACGAGGCTGTCAGGCAGATCCGGCAATTCAACAAGGAGGTGGTCATCATCGCGCAAACGGCCTATGGGCTGACAGGCGACCGGGAGAAGGCAATAGAGGCCGGGTGCAATGATTATCTTGCCAAGCCAATTAAAAAAGCTGATTTATTGCGCATGATCACCCGCTGTTTCAAGGCAAACCCAATTAAGTAACGAATGATGAATCAGGTTTTTACGATTTATTCCATCTTCTTCCTGGCAGCAGCCTTGCTCTCGTTTTTTGTTGCTCTTCTTGCCTGGCAGCGCAGGTCGGTCAAAGGGGCACGGGAACTCACCTGGCTTACGGTTGCTTCAGGCGTCTGGGCCTTCTGGATCATTTTTGAGACAGCGGCCCATACCGTTGATGATAAAATTTTCTGGGCAAAACTTGAATATTTCGGAGCGGTAACGACCCCGGTGCTCTACCTGGTCTTTGTTCTGCGTTTTACCGGGAAGGACAAATTCATGACCTTCTACCGTATTCTGATCTTGTTCCTCATTCCTGCAATAACCCTTTTGCTTGCCATCACCAATGAACACCATTACCTGGTATGGTCGGGATATTCGGCCATCTTTCCTGGCACCAATCTCATGGAATACTTCCACGGGATATGGTTCTGGATCGGGTACATGGCCTATAACAACCTGATCCTCCTGATAGCCACGGTCTATCTCTTCAGGTTTATTGCCGGTCAGCCCGGCACCTTCAGGTCGCAGGGGGTTGTGGTGTTTTTTGCCGGGCTTTGTCCGTGGATTGCCAGTGCGTTGTATCTTACCGGGATAAATCCTGTTCCGGGCCTCGATATAACGCCGTTCAGCATCATCCTGAGTGCCACCTTCCTGGCCTATGCCATACTGTATATCCGCTTCCTTGACCTGCTGCCGGTTGCCCGTGAAATGCTGGTGGAGACCCTGTCGGACGGGATACTCGCACTGGATGGGCAGAACAGGATCCAGGATATCAACCAGGCTGCCCTTTCTTTCCTTGGTATCAGCCTGAAAAATGTTACCGGTATCCATGCCATGGCAACCCATGCTGCCGTTACCAGCCTTCTTGATGCTGCACTTAGCCACGAACCGGTTGACCAGATCGAGGTGCAGAAGGGTTCCGTCTCCTGCACCTACAGCATTACCAAACAGAAGATCCGGAACCAGTCGGACAGCCGGCTGGTGGTAATCCGCGACATTACCGGGCAGGTAGCCCGGGAAAGGGAGATCAGGGCCGGGGAAGAACGCTATCATACCATGTTTACCATGTTCCGGCTGATGGCCGACAATATGCCGGATATGCTATGGGCGAAGGACCTTGATAAAAAGTTCATCTTTACCAACAAGGCCATCTGTGAAAACCTGCTGCATGCCGCCGATACCGATGAACCCACCGGGAAAACCGATTTATTCTTCGCCCTGCGCGAGCGGTCGAAGCATGATGGTCAGCCCGAATGGCACACCTTCGGGGAGATGTGCCAGGATTCAGACCAGTCGGTGATCGAATCGGGAAAAGCGGAATCGTTTGATGAATTTGGCAATGTGAATGGCAGGTTCCTTTACCTGGATGCCAGGAAAGCGCCCATCGTCGATGAAAACGGCATCATGATCGGGGTTGTGGGCAGCGCACGTGATGTCACGAAGCAGAAAAAAACCGAGGCCGATCTGATCGCCGCCAAGGAAAAAGCAGAGCAGAGCGACCGCCTGAAATCGGCCTTCCTGGCCAACATGAGCCACGAAATCAGAACCCCCATGAATGCCATCACCGGGTTTGCCAGGCTGCTGATCGATCCCGGTATCAGTGAGGAGGAACGGCACCGGTTTGCAAATATCATCCAGACCCGTTCGGACGACCTGATGCGGATCATCAACGACATCCTTGAGATTTCCAGGATTGAATCGGGAAACGCTACCATAGAAAAGGACAACATGAATATTACCGGATTGCTCCGTGAACTTGAGACGGTGACCAAACAGAAGATGGAACGACTGAACAAGTCCCATATTTCACTATCCTGTGAATTTCCGCCTCAGGCCAGCCCGCTCTTCATTACCAGTGATCAATTCATTATCAAACAGGTATACACCAATCTGATTGACAATGCACTGAAATTTACGGAAAGCGGCAGTATCCGGTTTGGCTATCACCCTCCCGAAAATGGAATGTTAACCTGTTTTGTAACCGACACCGGCATTGGTATTTCACCCGGGAACCACCGGTTGATTTTCGAACATTTCCGCCAGGCGGATGGTCACAATATTCACCTTTATGGCGGAACCGGCCTGGGCCTATCAATATGCAAAGGGTCGCTGGAACTTTTAGGCGGGGAGATCCGGGTTAATTCAACACCCGGCGGTGGCAGCACCTTTTATTTTACGATTCCATTCCTCCCTCCTGCTGCCGGCACACCGCACCCACCACCCCAAACCGGCAGCCAGGGACTCCAGCCTGAAACTGCCAGTTACCGCTGGCCGGGGAAGAGGTTCCTGCTGGTCGAGGATGAAGATACCAACATGAAATTACTGAGAGCATTTCTGGCCCGGACGGAGGCCGAACTGGTATGTGTCTCCTGTGGCACTGAGCTCAGGCAACTCTATGACCGGCTGGAGACGTTCGACATTGTTCTGCTGGATATCCGGCTGCCGGATGCCAATGGCTGGGATCTTGCGAAAGAGTTGAAACTGTTGCAGCCCGACCTCCCCATTATCGCCCAGACCGCCTATGCCATGTCGGGCGACATTGAAAAAAGCCTTGGCGCAGGGTGCAATGACCACATTTCCAAACCTGTCAACAAAGAGCTGTTATTACAAAAAATTGCGGAATATCTGTAAAATAACACTTTTTATCCAGGGGCACAGGAGGCTCTGCAAATCCAGTTGCATGGAAATATCTTTTATAGTATATTTACAATGCCTTCAGATCGAACAATATTTGAGATAATAAACATAGCCGGATGAAACCTAAGAAAGTAAAATCCAACAATGCTGTCGTGGAAAAGGAAGAGACAGGGACTGGAATTACACAATTTCCGGTCGTGGGTATCGGAGCCTCGGCGGGAGGATTGGAAGCGCTTGAACAGTTTTTCGCGAACATGCCACTGAACAGCGGCATGTCGTTTGTTGTAATCCAGCATCTCGACCCGACCCACACCGGGATCATGCCGCAACTGTTGCAGAGGATTACCTCCATGAGGGTTTACCAGGCGACCGACCGGCTGAAGATAAAACCCGACTGCCTGTATGTCATCCCTCCCAACAAAAGCATGTCGCTGCTCAAGGGGGTGTTGCATTTGTTCGACCCTGTTGAGTCGCGGGGGCTGAGGCTCCCTATTGATATTTTCTTCCGGTCGCTGGCCGACGACATGCAGGAAAAAAGCATCGCCGTTGTCCTTTCCGGCATGGGTTCCGATGGCAGCCTGGGGATTAAGGCAATAAAGGAACATAACGGCGTGGTGCTGGTACAGGATCCTGCCTCGGCTAAATTCGACGGGATGCCCCGCAGTGCCCTTGAATCCGTTATTGTAGATATTGTTGCACCTGCAGAGGAGTTGCCCGGAAAGCTGATGGCATTCCTGAAATATAATCCTGTAAACAAACCCGAACCCGATCTCGATATCAAGAATAAGAGCAATCTTGAAAAGATCATCATCCTGCTACGGGAACAATCGGGCCATGATTTTTCGCAATACAAGAAGAACACCCTGTTCAGGAGAATCGAGCGGAGGAAGGGAGTTCACCAGATTGACAAGTTACAAAGTTATGTCAGGTTCCTGCAGGAAAATCCAAAGGAGACCGAGATCCTCTTCAAGGAATTGCTGATCGGGGTCACCAGCTTTTTCAGGGATAAGGTTGTTTGGGAGAGGTTTAAAACAGATATTCTGCCTGCCCTTATCGACGAATTGACCGAGGGGCATGTTCTCCGTGTCTGGGTTACCGCCTGCTCAACAGGCGAAGAGGCCTATTCCCTTGCCATTGTGGTCAGGGAGGTATTGGATGCGCTGAGTCCGAGAAAAAAACTTGCCGTACAGATTTTTGCAACCGATATCGACCAGGATGCCATCGAAATTGCCCGGAAAGGATTTTTTTCATCTAACATAACGAACGATGTGTCGCAGGAGAGGATGGACCGTTTTTTCACCGCTGAGGCAGATGGTTACCGCATCAATAATTCGATCCGGGAGATGATTGTTTTTGCACCCCAGAACATCATCAAAGACCCTCCTTTTACCAAACTTGACCTGCTGACCTGCCGCAATCTGCTGATATATATGGAATCGGAGCTGCAGCGAAAAATGATTTCCCTGTTTCATTACAGCCTGAGTCCCGGGGGGATCATGCTGCTGGGCACAGCCGAAACGCTCGGGAACCATAAAGAAGGATTTGAAGACCTGGATGCCAGGCTGAAGTTTTTCAAACGCACCATAGCCATTCCAAACGCTGAACTCCTTGATTTTCCAAGTTCCTTTCATCGGATGAAAAAAATCACAATCGAAAATAAAATGACATCTCCGACAGTAGAAAACATACAGACCATTACCGACCACATCCTGCTGCAGCGGTTTGCACCTGCCAGTGTGCTTGTTAACCCCAAAGGCGACATTCTGTACATCACCGGGCGTACGGGGAAATACCTGGAGCCCGTTGCCGGGAAAGCCAACTGGAATATTCATGTCATGGCCCGTGAGGGGCTGCGCCATGAATTACCCGGCGCATTTAGGGCTGCCATCCAGAATTATGATCCGGTGTATCTGAAGAATATAAAAATCGGAACCAACGGAGGAACCCAGTTTGTCGATGTCACCATTCAGCGCATTGAGAATCCCGACGCGGTGAGGGGGATGGTAATCGTTGTATTTACGGATGTGCCTGCTGACATAGAAAAGGACCAGGTAAACCCGAACGCCGGGAAACGCAAATCAACAGGATATATTAAAGAACTGGAGATCAAGCTTCAGAAAAATTACGAAGATCTCCAGAGCATGCGCGAAGAGATGCAGACCTCACAGGAGGAGCTGAAATCGACGAATGAAGAGTTGCAGTCAACCAACGAGGAGCTGCAATCGACCAACGAGGAGTTAACCACCTCCAAGGAGGAGATGCAGAGTATGAATGAAGAGTTACAGACAATCAACATCGAATTGCAGAACAAGGTCAGTGATTTTCTCCAGGCAAATGATGATATGAAAAACCTGCTTAACAGCACCGAAATCGCCACCCTCTTCCTTGACAAAGATTTGAATATCAGAAGGTTTACCGATTATGTCACCAAAATTTTCAAACTCCGTAATACCGATATCGGCCGACCCTTTACCGACCTGGTCACCGATTTGATCTATCCTGAAATCGGGCTTCACGCCCGGCAGGTCCTCCGGACCCTGACCTCTATTGAGAGCGCAACGAACACCAACGATGGCAGGTGGTTTAACGTCAGGATCATGCCCTACCGCACGCTCGACGACAGGATCGACGGTCTGGTACTGACCTTCACCGACATCACCACCGCCAAAAACCTGGAAATGCAACTTAAAGAGGCCAATGAAGCCCTACGCAAATGAACACCTCCCAAATACCCGCTCGCAATACATGCTCCATACTATCCCTGGGTGTAACCCGGGGTTCCGATGACAGGCCAAACAACTGAAGCCATGACGACAGACAGCCAATCAGAATCAGAAAACCTGCGCAAGAAGGCAGACACGTTGCTGGTACAGAAACCACTCAAACCAGATCTTGAAAAATCCGATCCGGGAACCAGCGACCTGATCCACGAACTTGAGGTACATCAAACCGAGCTCGAGATGCAAAATGACGAACTCCGTCATGCATGGGCCGTTGCAGAGGTTGCTGTTGACAAATACACTGAATTGTATGATTTTGCCCCATCGGGATATTTTACCCTTTCAGCCGAAGGAAGAATCCTTGAGTTGAACCTGCACGGGTCACTGATCATTGGCAATGATCGTTCCAGGTTAAAAAACTGCCTTTTCAGTCATCATCTCTCCGATGACACAAAACCCGTGTTCCTCGGTTTTTTACACACCATCTTTACCAACAACAGTAAGGAATCCTGTGAAGTCACCCTTTCCGATTCAAATCACCGGCAGGTTTTCCTGCACCTTACCGGCACACTGGCTGGCAATGGGAAACAGTGCCTGCTGGTTGCCACCGATATTACCGGCCGGAAGTTGTCAGAAAAAGCTTTGATGGAAAGTGAACGGCTGTTGCGCGAATCGCAGGAGGTTGCCCGGCTGGGCAGTTTTGTCTGGGACCTGGCAACTGGTTTGTGGTCAAGTTCGAAAATTCTAGATGAAATTTTCGGGATCGATCAATCTTTCGTGCGATCTCTTGAAGGATGGGCAAGCCTGGTTCATCCCGGTTTCCGCGACATGATGACCCACTATGTCACGCATGATATCCTGGAACAACGGCAAAAATTTGATAAGGAATATAAGATCATCAGGAATTGCAACGGGCAGGAATGCTGGGTGCACGGGCTGGCTCAACTTGAGCTGGGTGCCGGCAACCAGCCTGTATGCCTGATCGGAACGATAACGGATATCACCTCCAGGAAGCGGAACGAAGAGGAGATCAGCCGGAAAAACGAACTGCTGATAGCCGCCAATGCCGAAAAGGACCGGTTTTTCTCCATCATAGCCCACGACCTGCGCAGTCCGTTCAATGCCTTGCTGGGATTTACCCGCATCCTGGCGGATGAGCTGCCGACACTTGCCCCCGAAGAGCTGGCCATGATCGCCGGGACGATGCGGAAATCGACATTGACCCTTTTTTCACTTCTTGAAAATCTGCTGGCCTGGGCAAAAATCCAGCAGGGGTTGATTCCCTTTTCTCCCGAGATGTTCCTATTACGTCCTTTAATCTGGGAAAGTTCCTCCCTGTTGACTGAAGTTGCCGGCAGCAAGGCGATTGAGTTGGTGACCGACATTCCGGAGGAGCTTGCCATTTTTGCCGACCAGGGCATGTTACAAACCATCATGCGCAATATCCTTTCCAACGCGGTGAAATTCACCCCCAGGAGCGGCAGGATCTGGTTGTCGGCCAAAAGATCAGCATATGGCGGTATTGAAATCATGTGCCGGGATACGGGCATCGGGATGAATCAGTATATCGCGGACAACCTGTTCAGGATCGATGTTCAGACCAGCAGGAAAGGTACCGAAGGCGAAACCAGCAGCGGTCTCGGACTGATCATCTGCAGGGACCTTGTTGACAAACATAAGGGAACGATTTCAGTAGAAAGCACCGAGGGACAAGGGAGTACTATTTATATCAGGATACCTCAGGATCTCTGACAGTTGAAACCTGGTGCGGCACACAGACAAGCCCGGGGCTTGGTTAACTAATTAATATCACAGGCGGGATATCCGCCGGTATCCTGTTCCGGGGAACCTGAAATGACGGATATTGCATTCATTCAGAAAAAGGACAATGATCTCATGAAAAATCTTCCAAACCTTTTGATTGTCGATGACTCAGAGGAAAACCTGGCATTTCTCGAAAGTGTAACGAGGAAGACCGACATAAACCTGATACAGGCATTGTCGGGTCCTGAAGCCCTGGAGAAGACCCGTGGGGTTGAACTGGCGCTGGCCATCATCGATGTGCGGATGCCCGGTATGAACGGGTACGAACTCGCGATGAAGATGAATGAGGAAAGGTCGCAGCATAAGGCCCCGATCATTTTCCTTACCGCCAGCCATGTGGATGAGATGCAGGTCTTTGAAGGCTATGGTTTCGGGGCGGTTGATTATATCTTCAAACCTATCGACCACCGCATCCTGCTGTGCAAAATCAACGTATTTCTTGACCTTTTCGATCAAAAACAGACGATTTTATTAAATGCTGCTGAACTTAAAAATTCAAGCGATGAATTAATCAGGGTCAATGTGGCACTTATAAAAAGCGAAGAAAAGTACAGGAGTTATATCGACCATGCTCCCGACGGTGTATTTGTCGCTGACGAGCTGGGGAAATATATCGAGGTAAACGATGCTGCCTGCAGGATAACAGGTTATACAAAGGAGGAGTTGCTATCCATGACCTTTTCGGATCTCCTGCCCGACGACTCGCAGGTAGAGGGGATGATTCATTTCAGGAAGGTTGTTGAATCAGGATATTCAAAAGCAGACCTGTTGTTCAGGCACCGGTCAGGGATTGTTCGCTGGTGGGCGGTTGAGGCCGTAAAACTTTCCGAAACCAGGTTCCTGGGCTTTACCAAGGACATCACCCGGCGGGTGGAGATGGAAGAATCGCTGAGAGTTTCCCAGATTGAACTGGAATTGCAGAACGATGAGCTTTCCGGGGCGTTAAAAAGGGTCGAGGTTGTGTCGGAAAAATATGTGGAATTGTACGATTTTGCCCCTTCAGGTTACTATACCCTGTCGGAGGATAAAACGATCAAAGATCTGAACCACAGCGGGGCACGGATCCTGGGCAAGGAACGCTCCCGCTTGATAAACAAGCATTTCAACCATTATCTTTCCGTGCAGACGCGACCCGTTTTTGATGCCTTTTTCAACAAGGTTCTGAAAGGAAAAACCAACGAAATTTGCGAGGTGTTGATAGAAGCGCCCGAAATGCAACCGAAATTTGTTCACATCGAGGGAGTTGTGGCAGGTAACGGATCGCAGTTCCTGATCAATGTTGTCGATATCACCGAACGGAAAAAAACCGAGAATGCCCTGCATCAGACCTCTACCCGTCTGGCACTTGCCACCCGGGCCGGCGGCGTGGGAGTATGGGATTTTGATATTGTGAGCAACCGGCTGGAATGGGATGACCACATGTTTGCCCTGTATGGAGCTGATAAGAAAAAATTCAATCATCTTTATACTTTCTGGGTGGCCTGGATACATCCTGACGATAGAAAAAAATGCGATGACGAAATCCAGCTGGCCATCCTTGGCGACAAGGAATTCGATACCGAGTTCAGGATATGCTGGCCCGACGGCTCAGTGCACAACATCAGGGCCCTTGCAGTCCTGGTGCGCGACGAATCTGGAAACGCCCTGCGGATAATCGGCACCAACTGGGATATCACCACGCAAAAAAAACTTGAGGAAAATTTAAAATCCAGTGAAGCCAACTTCCGCACCTTTTTTGAAACGCTCAACGACATGATTGTTGTCGGGAATTCGGAAGGGGAGGTTATATATATCAACAAGGCAGTATCACGCAAACTTGGCTACCCGGAAACAGAACTGCTGCAGATGCACATACCTGACCTGCATCCCGCTGAAATGAGGGCAGAGGCCATCGGGATTTTTACCGACATGCTTTCCGGGAAATGCAACACATATCCGCTCCCCCTTGCCAGGAAAGACGGATCCTTCATGCCCGTCGAAACGCGCGTATGGGAAGGAAAATGGGATGGAAATGACTGTATCTTCGGCTTATCCAAAGACCTGAGCGCAGAGCAGGAGGCACTTCAGAAATTCAACAAGGTATTTGACAACAACCCCTCCCTGATGGCTATCAGTTCCGTGCCGCAGTTGCAGTTTACCGATGTCAATAAAACGTTCCTCAACAAGACCGGTTACTCCCGGGAGGAACTTATCGGAAAGACTGCCCTGGAGATGGACCTTTTCCTCCAACCTGAAAAGCAGGATACAGCATCCAGGGAGTTACAGGAAACAGGCTATATCCGTAATTTCGAATTACAGATAAAAACCAAAGAGGGGAAAATCCTCGACGGACTTTTTTCAGGGGAGATCATCGAAAGCCAGGGGGAAAAATTCCTGCTGACAGTCATGACCGATATCACCGAACGCAAACAGGCGGAGGAGGAGCTCCGTCATGCCAACAGCCTGCTCGATTCCATCGTGGAGAATATCCCGAATATGATTTTCCTCAAGGAGGCGGGACTGCTGCGGTTCGTTCAGTTCAACCGGGCCGGTGAAGAACTGTTGGGTATTTCAAGGGAGGAAATTATCGGAATGAATGACTATGATCTCTTTTCCGGGGCACAGGCCGACAGCTTCACAGAAAAGGACAGGGTGGTGTTACGCAACAGGGAGATGGTCGATATTCCGGAAGAGCCGATACAAACCAAACACCAGGGTATCCGAATCCTTCACACCAAGAAAGTGCCGGTCATGAATGCCCAGGGAGAACCCGATTATCTGCTGGGTATTTCAGAAGATATCACCGAACGGAAAATGGCAGAACAGGCAATGATTGTCAGCGAGGAAAAATACAAAACCATGTTGAATGCCTCACCCGACGGCATTTTACTGATCAACATGAAGGGGATCATCACCGAGGTCTCCGAGATCGGCGTTGAAATTTTCGGCGCCGATACCCGCGACGACCTTGTCGGGAAAAACATCTACCGGTTTATCCCCTCCACCGAAAAAAGCACGCTGAGGGATATTATTGAAAAGACCATCAGTGAAGGGCTGGCCCAGAATATCGGGTTGAACATCCAAAAGAAAAACCGTTCGGTTTTTGCCAGTGAAACCAGCGCCACCCTGATACAGAGTCCCGACGGGACCCCTATTTCGTTTATGATCATTATCCGCGACATCTCTCACCGTAAGAAGATGGAGACCAAACAGATCCATGCCGACCGGATGGCCAACCTGGGAGAAATGGCCTCCGGCATTGCCCATGAGATCAACCAGCCGCTGAATATCATCTCAATGGTCATGGATAAGATCCTGTTTGAATCAGCCAAAACTGAAACCATCGATCTGGAATTCCTGAAGACAAAATCAAACAGGATTTTCGAAAATATTACCCGGATCCGTAACATCATCGACCACATCAGGGCCTTTTCAAGAAGTCACGATGACTTCGTGCTGACCGCCTTTGACATCAATTCCAGCATTGAAAACGCCGCTTCCATGATTATGGAGCAATTCAAACACCTGGGCATCAACCTTAACCTGCAACTGGAAAAACAAATCCCCCAGATCTTCGGAAATACCTATAAATTTGAACAAGTGATCGTGAACCTTTTGGTCAATGCGAAGGATGCCGTCATTGACAAACAATTCAAACGTGAAGATTACCAGGAAATGAATGTTGACATCAGGTCGTACCAGGAAAATCAGTTTATTGTGGTGGAGGTTACCGATAACGGCATCGGCATTGGCAACGACGACATCAACAATGTGATGCTGCCTTTCTATACGACCAAGGATGAAGGGAAGGGTACCGGGCTAGGGCTGTCCATCTGTTATCAGATTATCAAGGAGATGAACGGGACAGTTGAGATTATTAGCGACCGTGAGGCGGGGACAAAAATCAAGTTGGTTTTAGATATTCAAAGGAAAAAATAACAATGGCATTACAAGAGAAAATCAAGATCCTGATCCTGGATGACGAGAAACAGTTTACGGAAGAGTTGAGTGGTTTCTTTGAAGGGTCCGACTACGAGTCATTCGAGGCGAATACGGCTGCAGAAGGAAAGAAAATAATGAGTGCCCATGCCATTGACCTGCTGATCCTGGATGTAAGGCTGCCCGGGGTTAACGGGCTTGATATCCTGAAGGAGGTAAAGGTTCAGTATCCCACGATGGAGGTTATCATCATTTCTGCACACGGGGATATGGACACCGTGATCAAGGCGATGCGGCTGGGGGCCTTTGACTATTTACGTAAACCCTTCCGGTATATCGACATCCAGATTGCCATTGAACGCACCAACAAGTATCTTCAGCTGCACCGGAGGCTAAAGCAGATGGAGGAACGCAACTCCCTGATATCGAAGAATCTTGAAGAAAAGATCGACCGGCAGTTCATTGGTATCAGCCCCCTGATCCGCGAAGTCTTCGATCAGGCCATCACGGCTGCCAATTACGCCGAAGCCAATGTACTGATCACCGGTGAAAGTGGCACCGGTAAAGAAAATATTGCCCGGATCATCCATTATTCGAGTGCGAGAAAGGACCATCTATTCTGTGCCGTAAACAGCAGCGCCATCACGGAAACGCTGCTCGAAAGCGAGTTTTTCGGCCATAAAAAGGGCTCCTTCACGGGCGCAATTTCCGATAAAATGGGCTTTTTCGAGGTTTGTCACCAGGGAACCCTCTTCCTGGATGAAATTGCCGACATGCCCTTAAACCTGCAGGCAAAGATTTTGCGGGCCACCGAAGAAAAGGTTATCACCCGGGTTGGGGATACCAGTCAGATTCAAACCGATTTCAGGATCATCTCCGCCACCAATCACGACATTCAGAAGGGGGTGGAAAAGAAAAAGTTCAGGCTCGACCTGCTTCACCGGCTCAACACACTCCATATTCACATCCCGGCGCTGAGGGAAAGGCCCGAAGACATAAAGCCACTGCTGATCCACTTTGTCGAAATCTATTCCACCAAATTCAACAAGCCAAACCTGAGTATCTCAAAAGAGATATATAACCTGCTGTTGAAATATGATTTCCCCGGAAATGTCAGAGAGTTAAGGAACATGGTTGAACGGGCCATCATCCTGTGCAAAGGTAATCAGCTCGGGGTGAACGACTTTCCCGTAACAGCCCAGAAAACCACCGCAGTGGAGGAAAAGGCCAATTCGGTCAACCTGAGGACAAACGAGGTGAACCTTATCCAGAAAGCGCTCAGCAAAGCCCGGTATAACCAGCAAACGGCAGCTGATGCCCTGGGCATCCACCGGGATGCACTGAGCAGAAAGATGAAAAAATACAACATCCTTCCGCAATCAAATGAAGATTAAAACTCAATACTCCTGCTTTTTCCCCACGCATTTCCGCGTAATCACGCATTAATTTCAGGGCATCCTCCCCTGTGCTCCGGAAAACCGTAAGGGAGAATTCCGGTTTTCCGTAATTTTTTCATTTTTTTCAACCTTAATTTCCAGCCCGTTACAATTTATTTTTCAAATTCAGGGTTATGACGGCCATTTACGGCCCGTGGTTTGTTTATGCTGTTGGCACAAGAGGTAAGCCGTCCCTCATGTAAAGCACGGCCAACACAAATTAAACATAGGAGATTAAAACAATGGCAGTAGAAAAGACCATCGGATCGTCCAGCCTCGTTGAGGTGATCGACCGTATCCTCGACAAAGGTGTCGTAGTAGATGCATGGGTAAGAGTTTCACTGGTTGGTATCGAATTACTTGCTATCGAAGCAAGAGTAGTCGTAGCCTCTGTTGAAACATACCTGAAGTATGCAGAAGCCATCGGACTGACTGCAAAAGCCGCTTAAGGTTGTTGCTGAAATCCTGATGAATGAAAGAGGTAAGCCGTCCCTCTGTATTCAAGCACGGTCAACAAAAATTAAATATAGGAGATTAAAACAATGGCAGTAGAAAAAACAATCGGGTCATCCAGCCTCGTGGAGGTTATCGACCGTATTCTTGACAAAGGTGTCGTCGTTGATGCATGGGTAAGAGTTTCATTGGTTGGTATCGAATTACTTGCTATCGAAGCAAGGGTAGTCGTTGCCTCTGTTGAAACATACCTGAAATATGCAGAAGCAATCGGATTAACTGCTAAAGCCGCATAAGGCCCATGGCAGTCAAGCAGTTATTCTTGCTAAACATCCTTCATGGCCAGCCGGCCGAAGCATGGGTTACCAAGAATTTCGCTTTTTTATCCAGACTATAATCCAGAAAAAAAATGTCAGCTATGAGTACCCGGCCCAAGATCAACGTGGATGGTTTTTTTGAAAATATCATAACCTCCTATGAAACCCGGATCCAAAAGATACAAACTGCCTTCCAGTCATCAGAATACCTGAATGAATCATCCCATTCGCTGTTCGATCATGTACATAATTCCCTGCATGACCTGAAACAGGAAAGAGAGACCATCAATGCCCGTCTTTGCGAAAACCTTGCAAAAAACGGTTCCCTCCGTAAAAAAGATTACAATACCATGATGTCGGGGATTCTCTGCGCCCTCGACGCCAGGGAACATGAAGCCGAAGCCCGGTTCCTGGAATTCATCGAAGCGCAGAAAGAGACAGCCCAATCGCTTAAAAACAGCATTCTCGATATCAAAGATATCACCTCACAGGATGCCAGAGAAAAAATTTCGATCGTGAAGGAACAACTTTCACGTATCTCGCAATTACAGGAGGTCAGAAAAGAGGCGGTAATGCACACATTTTTGAATTTTCAGCAAATGCACAACAGGATGATGGAATGCCTTGAGGGTTTACTCGAAAAGGGCGACCATATCCTGGTCCAGGATATAAAAAAAGTTAAAGATCAGATAATTAATGAGATAAATTAATCCGGGTAACCAAACAATTATTAACATAGGAGATAAAAAAATGGGACTAGCATCAGAAATGAAATCTTTGAGTGAAGAATTACTTGCTTCATTTAAACAAAGGATCTTGGAAAATGAAGAACTGGTGAACGATGTACAGCAAACCCTCGACAATTTCCGGAAGGATCACCAGGAGATGGCAGCCGCTCTGAACGCAAATGCCGCCGCCCTCAGAAAAGGTCTTGCAACCGGGGAAAAGGAAAGAATGACCACCTACCATGCGCTTATGACCGACATTCACCAGACCATCGGCACCATCCAGCAGGAAGTTGCTGACATCCAGGCTGCCACCCTTGGCATGATCAGCGAATTCACCGTTGAACGCGGGCAGATGGCCGGCGATCTTGACAAATTCTTTGCCCAGGGCAGAGCCGACAGGGCCAAGAATGAAAAGACAAGGATGTCTGATTTCAACACCCTGATGAAAGAGATCAATCTTGACATCAAGAATATCAATGCCGAAGTTTTATCGATCTTTAAAAATACGAACGACATGCTCGACCGCTTTGAAAAGGAGCACCTTGACATGTCGGCCGAACTCCGGGCAGAACTCGGCAAAAACCTGGCCGAACGGGTCGAATATACCAGGACCCTGCTGAACGGTTTCCAAAAGAGATTGTCGGAGATCAGCAAGGAGAACCAGAAAATGGCACAAAAGCTGAGAAAAGACCTTGCCAGTGGCGAAACCGAACGCCTCAGCGACTACAACGGCATCATGAAAGGCATCCATGTTTCCATCAAGGGGATCCGCAAAGAGGTCAGGGATATTGAGAAGGCCACCAACAACATGATCTCCGATCTCACCACCGACAGGGCCCAGGCTGCTGCTTCGTGGAGCAAGATGCAGGATGCCATGGCCCAGATCCGTGAAACAGGGAATGCGCCTGCTGTAAAACAACCCGCCAGAAAAGCCGAAAAAAAAGAGGTCAAACAGGCTCCCGCAGTTGAAAACGTAATATCCGCGCCGATTGAGGTAAAACCTGTGGCAGAAGCCAAACCGGTTGCCCCGATGACACTGGAGCAAAAAGTACTGGACTATATCAATAAACATCCCAAAGGCGTGAAGATCTCCGAAATGGAAGAACCCCTGGGTGAGACCCGCATGAAACTGGGATTTACCGCCAAAGCGTTACTGGATGAAGGAAAGGTACAGAAGATTGATAACATTTACTTCCCCAAATTAAGGTAACCCGGCAGCCCCGCCTTCCCTGATCAGACACACGTGTCATTTCGGGGAGGGCGGGGAAACCTTTCAACAAAAAAAAAGCAGCAATCATGGCAAAACAAATCAACTGTGCGTTCTGCAGCGGAACCGGAAAGGATCCCTTTGATTTACTCTCCCCGATCTCAAATTGCCTGGTTTGTAATGGCACCGGCAAGGTTATGGTTGAAGAACCTGCGAAAAAATGCGTTTTTTGTTCGGGTACGGGAAAGAACCCGCTTGGCGCAAGGGTGCCCTGCATCGTATGTGCAGGGAAAGGAATGAACCGTTTCGAAAACACGGTACAATGTGCCCGGTGCTTCGGAACGGGAAAAGCGACGGATGGCCTGCCCTGTACCCGTTGCGGGGGAAAGGGATAAAAAGTTGATTCTTCAGCAAAAAATAACGCAGCCATGACCGACGTAGGGAAAAAAATAATGGATGGTTTGCAGAAAAGGCAGGAAGCCTTGAACAGGTTCAGGGCAAAACAGGAGGAATTCCTGCTTTCAAGGTCGGAAATCAAAAAGGATATTGAGGAGGCTAGAGCCATCTGGAAAACAACCCTGGATCAGCTGCCAAAACCGGTCTTCGGAGATTAGAAACACCCCTGAGGGAATTACATACCAGTACTTTATAAATCTTATCACCAAACTAACGCATCATGAGCAACAATAATGAAATGAACACGGTACTGGAGTTGAAGCCGATGTCGAATTTTGTCGAAACCGACTACATAAAAGACATCACCGGCCGTGGCCTAACCTACATAAAGGCTGGATTTCCCGTACATTTCAGGGGACCGTCGGGCACCGGCAAGACCACGGTGGCCATGCACCTGGCCAGCAAGATCGGCAGACCGGTGGTCATCATCCACGGCGATGCGGAGTACAAGACATCGGATCTTATCGGCAGTGAACAAGGGTACAAATACAAGAAACTTGACGACAAGTTCATCCATTCGGTTCACAAGTACGAAGAGGATATGAGCAAGCAGTGGGTGAACAACCGGTTGACCATTGCCGTAAAAAACGGGTTCACCCTTATCTATGATGAATTTACCCGTTCACGGCCCGAGGCCAACAATATCCTGCTGCCGATCCTCCAGGAGAGGATGCTGAGCACTTCCGCCGCAAAGGAAGAGGATTACTACATGAAGGTACATCCCGAGTTCCGTGCCATCTTTACCTCAAATCCCGAGGAATATGCCGGGGTGAACCGCACCCAGGATGCCCTTCGTGACAGGATGGTGACCATGGACCTTGACCATTTCGACTACGAAACAGAGTTGAAGATCACCCGGGCAAAGTCAGATCTTTCCCTGAAAGATACCGAGATCATCGTGAAAATTGTAAGGGGACTGCGCGAATCGGGAAAAACCGAGTTCGACCCGACCATCCGCGGCTCGATCATGATTGCAAAAACCCTGGCAACCCTGAAGACCACCCCGTCAAAATCGAAAGAGATGTTCCGCAAAATCTGCCAGGACATCCTGACCTCAGAAACAAGCCGTATCGGATCGAAAACCAACCAGGAAAAGGTAAAAAATATCGTGGATGAGCTTATTGAGCAATATTCATAGGAAACCCGGCAGGTTGTCAGGTAAATAATTAATTTTTTCAGATTTCAAATCCTCAAATTTTCAGGTTATGCCAATCTCAAGCGGATTAAAGGGACTTCAGAGCATCAAAAGCATGCAGAGTGTCGTAAAATCGGGGATCCCCAACAAGGAAGATTCTGATTTCATCAAGTTGTATATGCTGGAAAAAGAGCGGACGCGCCTGAAAACAGAGGAGATCAGAATCCTGCAGCGGCTTGAGATCATCCAGGGCAGGCTGAAGGAGATCGCGGAATACTACGATGAAAAAGCCGGCGAAATGCATATCCCTGCTAAGGAGGAGAAGAGTAAAAAGTCGAAAAAAGACGAGAAAAACGATTGGAAAACTATGTCAATAGACTACTAAAAATTCTGTAAAATGGCTGAAATGAATCATGCACTGCAGGCGACCAACCTGGCCGACATCCTCGAAAGGGTACTCGATAAGGGGATCGTTATTGCAGGAGATATCAAAATCCAGATTGCCGACATAGACCTGCTGACCATCAAGATCAGGCTGCTCGTCGCTTCGGTTGACAAGGCAATGGAGATGGGGATCAACTGGTGGCAGGAAGACACCTACCTTTCAACCAAGGCAAGGGAAAAAGAGCTCATGCAGCAGCAGGAGGCGCTCGAAGCCCGCCTGGAGAAACTGGAAGGCATGAACAAAATTCAATAAATATTTATTCAACAAATAACTCCCGCGAAAATGGAAAAAGATAACAACAAAGACAAGAAGGATGACGCCGGTTTTGATCTTTTCGGACTGGGTGGTTTATTCAAAGGGATTGAGAAACTTGTTGACCTTGCAGGAAAACTCGAGGAAAACGGAGGAATCAGCAAAGAGGGTGAGATCAACTTCGATCATCTTAAAAAGGGGATGAAAGGGGTATATGGATTCACCATCAATACTGCCGGAGGCGGCATCCCAAAGGTGGAAACTTTCGGGAACATCAAAAAAACGCCTGAAGGACCCAAAGTCGATGAAGAGCGGGAACCGATCACCGACATGTTTGATGAAAAAAACGAAATTGTCATCATTGCCGAGATGCCGGGCATTGAAGAAACCGATCTGAAGATCGAACTGAAGGAAGATATCCTTGAATTAACCGCGATCAGCAAAAGCCGCACCTACCGGAAGGAACTGCTGCTGCCTGCAAAAGTCACCAAACAAAATCTCCGTCATAAGTTTACCAATGGGATCCTGGAAATAAGGATAAAAAAGTAACTGTCATGGCACTTGCTGGCTTAGAAAACAACGACCTCAAACTTATTATTTTCGGCGGAAAAGGCGGTGTGGGAAAAACCAGTTGTGCCATTGCAACAGCCCTGGCATTGTCGGCGAATTTCAAGACACTGCTCATTTCAACCGACCCTGCCCATTCCCTTTCGGATTGCCTCGAACAACCTGTTGGGTTCAACCTGGTGCAGGTGACCGCTAACCTTTCGGCCATTGAAGTGGTCGCTGAGAGGGCCCTGGAGGTCTTTGTGAACGAAAACCATAGTGTCCTGAAAAAACTCCTTGAAACCTCAACGAACCTCGACAACCAGGATATCGACGAACTGCTGACCTTGTCGATTCCGGGAATTGATGAGGTGATGAGTTTTAAAACCATCATTGACTACATCGAAGAGGGACAGTTTGACAAATACGTGGTTGACACCGCTCCTACCGGCCATGCACTGCGGCTTATCGCCTCCCCGGGAATGCTGGATCAATGGATCAAGGTGGCTGCCAGGATGAGATGGAAATACCGTTATATGATCACCAGCTTTTCGGGTTCCTATCAGCAGGATGAGGTCGATGCCCTTTTGTTAAGTCTGAAAAAGACGGTTAAACGGATCGAGAAGATCCTGGGGGACAACACACAATGTGAATTTATCCCGGTATGCATTCCCGAAGCCATGGCCATCCTGGAAACCGGCAGACTGCTCGCCAAACTTGGTTCATCAGGAATTGTTTCCCGGCAAATGGTGGTGAATAACGTGATGGCGTCGGAAGGATGCGACTTCTGTATGAAAAGAAAAGCAGGTCAATTGCCCTATTTAAGGGAGATCAATGAGAAATACAGTCAGCTGAACAGGGTCGAGATCCCTATGTTTGCCGGGGAGATCAAAGGGCTGGATGCTTTAAAATGCCTGAAAACCTGCCTGTTTGAAAATGACCCGATAAACAGGTAAGCAACGTGCTATTGCCGGATTAATTATACCTTATGAATGGCCCATGTCAAAGATAAAAGAAGAAACAGCATTGCGTGTGAAAGAGGCCCTCGTTAAAGATGTAGGCAGGGCTATCGCCAGGATCGACCCAAAAGACATGAAGGTTTTCGGTCTCGAAAGCGGGGATGTCATTGTGATTGAAGGAAAACGGGCCACCCCGGTCAAGGTCATGCCCTGCTACCCGGAAGAGAGGGGTAAAAATATCATCCAGATCGACGGCATCACACGGGAAAACGCCCAGGCCGGGATTGACGAAAAGGTGAAGATCATCAAGACAACCTGCCGACAGGCGGTAAAAATCAAGCTTAAACCCGACACCAAATCGGGTTCTCTCTTCAAATCGGATGATGCAAAATATATCGGTTCCCTCATCAATGGGCTACCTGTTGTCAAGGGCGATAAAGTACGCGCCACCCTTTTCGGATCACGCTCGGTAGAGTACACCGTCACCGGCATCAGCCCGGAGGGGGTTGCCCTGATCCATCCCAATACGGTATTTCAGCTCGAGCTGGCCAAACAGGAAGGGGAACGGAAAAGCAAGGTGTCGTATGAGGATATCGGCGGGCTCGGCAACCAGGTTCAGCGTATCAGGGAGATGATCGAACTCCCCCTGAAGTATCCCGAAATTTTTGACAGGCTGGGCGTTCAGCCGCCAAAGGGAGTATTTCTCTACGGTCCCCCGGGTACCGGCAAAACCCTTATTGTAAGAGCGGTTGCCCACGAAACCGATGCCTATTTCATCAATATCTCGGGGCCTGAAATCATGGGAAAGTTTTATGGTGAAAGCGAAGGCCGTATCCGTAAACTATTTGAGGAGGCCCAGGCGCACGCTCCCTCCATAATTTTCATCGACGAAATTGACGCCATTGCCCCGAAGCGCGAAGATATGGGCGGGGAAAAACAGGTGGAAAAGCGCGTGGTTGCCCAGCTGTTATCGCTGATGGACGGGCTTGAATCAAGAGGCAAGGTCATTGTGATCGGCGCGACCAATATCCCGAATTCCATTGATCCGGCATTGAGAAGACCCGGCCGGTTCGACCGCGAGATCTCCATCTCCATTCCCGACAAGAAAGGGCGGCTTGAAATTCTTCATATCCATACGCGCGGCATTCCCCTGGCGATGGATGTGGACATGGAAAAGCTGGCAGAGATCACCCATGGATTCGTCGGTGCCGATCTCGAGGCGCTGGCCCGGGAAGCAGCCATGACTGCCTTACGCAGGATTCTGCCGCAGATTGATTTCGAAATGGCCGAAATCCCCTACGAACTGCTTATGTCGCTCGAGGTGAACATGGATAACTTCACAGATGCCATGAAAGAGGTGGAACCCTCGGCCATCAGGGAGGTTTTCGTGGAGGTGCCCGATGTAAAATGGGATGATGTCGGCGGCCTTGAAGAGATCAAGGAGGCGCTGAAGGAAACTGTGGAATGGCCCCTGAAATATGCCGACCTGTTTAAGACTGCCGATACCAACCCCCCGAAAGGGATCATCCTCCACGGGAGACCCGGTACCGGGAAAACATACCTGGCAAAGGCGCTGGCCAGTGAAAGCGGCGTTAATTTTATCTCCGTAAAGGGTCCGCAGATCCTCAGCCGCTATATCGGTGAGTCGGAAAAGGGGGTTCGTGAACTATTCAGGATGGCCAAACAGGCCTCCCCCTGCATCCTCTTCCTGGATGAAATAGACAGTTTGACCCCCAGGAGAAACAGCGACAGTTCCGGTTCCGGCGTGATCGAACGGGTGATCGGCCAGTTCCTGACCGAGATGGACGGCATTGAAGACCTGAAGGGCGTGATCGTGCTTGCAGCAACCAACCGTATCGACCTGATCGACCCCGCCCTGCTGAGAAGCGGAAGATTCGACCTTATCTTTGAACTGCCGCTGCCCGATTTAACGACCCGCGAGAAGATCTTCCACATCCACACCAGGAACAAACCCCTGGCGAAGAAGGTGAACCTCAATAAATTTGCCGCAAAAACCGAAACGCTGACGGGTTCCGACATTGAATTCATCTGCAGGAAAGCCGCCATGCTGGCTATCCGTGAATTCATAGAAAAAAACCGGGGGAAGTCGACTGACACAGAGGGCCGTATCTCCATTTCCGATACTCACTTTGAAGAGGCTATCCAGCTGGTCCTGAAACAAAATTCATTGAAAAAATAAGAGACAACAAAACCTTCCGGCTTTTTAAAACCCGGAACGTTTTACGAAAGAACTCCCTATGAAAACAAAAGGAATATACATCTACGGGATTGTCCCGAATTTTTACGGAACAACACATTTTCAATCACTTGAAAATTCAGGTGTTTATGCCATCACTTTTCAGAACATCTCTGCGATCGTTTCGGATCATGAAAACGGCCAGCCTGACCTTACGGACCGCGAATCGCTGGCCCATACGCTGGTTCATCACCAGAAGACCATTGAAGAGCTAATGGCGAAGGGTTTCAACATGATCATCCCGATGAAACTCGGAACCATTGCCGTCAGCAAAGAGGAGGTCCTTAACATACTTGCAAAGGGGCACGACCTTATCATCACGACCCTGACAAAAATTGAATATCTGACCGAAATCGATCTGGTGGTCACCTGGGCCGATTTCAGCAAAGTGCTCGAAAACATAGCGGTAATGCCCGAGATCAGGAAAATGAAGGAGGAGATGCAGAATGACAGCGGTATCACCCTGAAAGCCGACCAGTATAAAATTGGCATGCAGATCCAGGAGATTATCGACCAGAAAAACAAATCGGTCGAGTTGAAGATCCTGGAGAAGTTATCTCCATATGGCGCCGATATCAGGATGCACGAAGTAATGAATGATGAAATGGTGACCAATTCAGCCTTCCTGCTGAACCGCAGCAGGCGTGAAAAATTTGAGCAGGCCATCGATCAGCTTGATGAAGAATACAAAGACTCCCTGAATTTCAAGTTGGTGGGTCCCCTCCCCTGTTATAGTTTTTATACCCTCGAGGTAAAAACCCTGACATCAGAAGAGGTGGAACAGTCGAGGAAGTTGCTCGGGCTGAAGGAACAGGCCACCGAAACCGAATTTAAAAAGGCATACCTGGATAAGGCAAAGGTATTTCATCCCGACAATGGTTATGACGAAGATGCCACCGGCAAGTTCAACACCATCAGAAAAGCATATCACACGTTGCTCGACTATGCAGCGGCCGTGAAACAATCGTCGAAAGATGAATATATCCCGCTGACAGGCGCACGAATCTTGGAAAATCTGATATTAATCAAAATAAAGGAGTAATATGCAGCGCGACGGAAAATATATTTATTGCATCATAGCCTCAGATTATGATGTCAACCTGGGCCCAATCGGCGTAGGCGGCCGGGGGGACCTCGTCTCCACGATCGGATTCGACGGACTGTGCATGGTGGTAAGCGATCATCCTCTCAGCAGGTTCGTGGTCAACCCGGAAAACATGCTCGCCCACCAGAGAGTCATTGAAGAGGTGATGAAGGAGTTCAGGAGTATTCTTCCGATCCGCTTTGGCACCATTGCTGCAACACCCGATGAAATCCGCAACCTGCTGAACCGGCGTTACAGCGAATTCATGGAATTGCTGAAACAGTTCGAAAACAAGGTAGAACTGAATGTCAGGGGAACCTGGAAAAACATGGGGATGATCTACAAGGAGATTGACCGGGAACATATTGAACTCCAAAAGGTAAGAGCCGAGATCGAAACAATGGATGACGCAGTAAAAAAGAACCAGAAAATCACAGAAGCCGGGAAACTGGTTGAACTGGCGCTGGCAGAAAAAAAAGAGGAGGAGACCGGAAAGATCATCGATGCATTCCGGAAATCGGTATTCGAATTCAAACACAACAAAACAACCGGGGATGCCATGTTCATGAACACCGCCTTTCTGGTCAACAGCGGCAGGGAGGTGGAATTCGACAATATCATGGCTTCACTGGGGCTCAGGTTCCAGGACAGGAGCGACTTTGTTTATACCGCGCCGCTGCCGATCTTTAACTTTATCGACTTGAAGATTTTCCCCGAAAAATGGGAGATGTAGCTAAATACAGATGCAGGTAATCAGTGAAAAACGCAGACATTGTTATGGAAAATGAATTGGAATTGCCGAAAGAGGGAAAGTATATCTACGGTATTGTCAGGCACAGCGGGCCCATCGATTTCGGGCCCACCGGCATCGGAAAACGGGCTGACCAGGTTTACGGTATTCACTACAGGGATATCACGGCCATCGTCAGCAATTCACCGGTTATTCAGTACGAAGCCCGCCGGGTAAATATGACCACCCACGAAAAGGTGCTGGAGGAGGTGATGAAACAATTCACCGTTCTTCCAGTCCGTTTTTCGACCATCTCTGAACACAACGATGATTCGGGACTGCTGAGCATCCTTGAAAAAGACTACCAGAAGTTCGATGAATTACTGATCAAGATGGATGGTAAAAAGGAGCTGGGATTGAAAATCCTTGCAAATGAAACGGCCATCTACGAAAGCATCATCGAAAAATATGATGAGATCAGGAATCTGCGCGATAAGCTGAAAAACCTTCCGGCCGATAAAACGCATTACCAGCGGATGAAGGTCGGCGAGATGGTGGTGGAGGCGCTTAAAAAGGAGACTGAAAACTACAGGAATATTGTTCTGGATACCTTGCGGCCACTTGCCGAAGATGTGAAAATAAATGACAACTATGGCGAAATGATGATCCTCAACGCGGCATTCCTCATAAAAAATGTCACAGAACCCGTATTTGACCAGGCCGTCAACGACCTGGATGTTAAATTTGGCAGCTGCATGACCTTTAAATATGTCGGCACCCTGCCTCCCTATAACTTTGTCAACCTGGTAATCAATACAAAAGGCATATAATATGTTTTTAATTGACGATATACTGCTGGCCCCGTTAAAAGGAGTAATTTTCATCGCAGAAAAAATCAACGAAATCATCGACAAGGAGATGTCGGATGAGGGAGCGATCAAGGAGCGGCTCATGGCTTTGCAGTTGAAATTTGAAATGGACGAGATTGGCGAGGAGGAGTATGACCAGCGAGAAGATGAGTTGCTTAAATTACTGGAGACAGCCAGGGAAGCCAAACAAGGCAAACCATGAACCGGAATGAATAACACAAAAGGAGGGAAAAATGAGCGCTTTTACGGGGAGAAAAATAAACCTGTTTCCCGTACCTCTGTTAACTGGCAATAAATTAAGAAGGAGAAAGACATATGAGCACTATTATTGATGTTAAAAAAAATGTAGTTAAGTTCCTGAAAGAGAATATTAACTGTTATGATGTCACGGTTATTAAAATTGAAAAGGGACAAGACAGCTGGAAGTCTGTGGCAGAGGTTTACGAGGATGACTCATTTTTAAAATCGATGAATCTCCCGCCGAAGAAGATCAGGTTGTTCTATCTGGTAAAGATGGATGAAAAACTGGAAATTACAGGCTTTGAACGGCTGAATTCCTTTGAGGGAATGGATGGGGCCGATTAGGAACTAATAAAATCCGATGCTATGGCGAACGAACTGATTTACGTCTACTGCCTTTCAAATACACCGCCTGATCTGAGCCCCGGCGACGGGCCGGCCGGCCTGAGAATTATAAGCACCGGGGGGTTTTTCATTGTGGTAAAAACAGTCGGAAAAGAGGACTTTTCGGAGGAAAACCTGAAGAAGAATCTGGCCGACCTGCCGTGGCTCGAAACAAACGTGCGTGAACATATCGATGTGATTAACAGGATCACTGAACAAAACATCGTCATCCCCTTTAAATTCGGGACTATTTATAAGTCGGAAGATGGCCTGAAAAAGTTCATTGATGACTATGCCGATTCGCTGGTTGAAAACCTGCTCTATGTCGAATGGAAGGAAGAATGGGCCGTTAAAATATACTGCGACCGCAAAACGCTGTGTGAGCAGATCGACGATCTGAGCGCAGAGGCAGCCGACCTTGAAAAACAGATCATGGCTAGTTCACCGGGGAAAGCTTTTCTCTTGAAAAGGAAGAAGAGCGACCTGGTCGTGAATGAGATGGACCGGCTATGTAAAATCTACGGACAGGAATATTATGATGCCTTCCTGAAGGTTAGCGAAGCGGCCAGGTTGAGCAACCTGCTCCCAAAGGAATTTTCAGGACGTCAGGACGAGATGATCCTCAACGTCGCCTACCTGGTCAGCAAGGAAAAGGTCATCGACCTGGTTTCCAGCATAAGGTTCCTGAAAAAAAGGCATGCCCCCCTCGGGTTTGATATTGAACTCACCGGACCATGGCCCCCTTTCAGCTTTATCTCCATTAAAGAAAAAACGTGATGAACGATAATGTAATAGACCGATCCAAAGATATTACCATTCTTGAGGTCCTCGACAGGGTCCTGAACAAGGGGGTTATCCTTACCGGAGATCTCGTGATTTCGGTGGCCGATATTGACCTGGTGTACCTGGGGGTGAAACTGATGCTGAGTTCGGTGGAAACCATGGAACAACTGAAAGCCGGGAAAAAAGCTGAATAACATGAAGAAACTGATCTATGCCATCCTGTCCCTCGACGACAATCCCGACAGGAGAATCGCCATCCCGCCGGAGATTACGGGAATCCCGGGAGATAAACTCCATCTGATCCGTCAGGGTGGAATTGCGGCTGTAGCCGGCAACACTAACGGGGATGCAGTTGATACCGTCAGGAAAGCAGCCCTTCAATATGCCGGTATCATCGAAAACCTGTCATTTCACTTCACCCTGCTTCCTGTCAGGTTCGGCTCGGTGATGGAATCGGAAGATGCGGTGACACGCATGCTTGAAAAAAATGCGACCGCCATCCTCGCCAACCTGCAAAAGGTTGACAACCGGTTTGAGTTCGGGCTCAAGATATTCTGCGACTCGGAAAAACTGTCTGCTTTCCTGGTTAATAAAACTGATCCCGCGGCAAGCACAAATGACCCGCCTCCTACCGACCTTCCGCCTTCGGTTTACAGGGATTATGTAAATAAAAAGCTGAAGGCGCACAGGCTGGAAGAGATGATGCTCGCCTATGTCGATTCGGTCATTGCCGTTATCACTTCAAAAGTTTCAGCATTAACCTCCATCTCCCGGTTTACAAAAATGGCCAGCACCTCAAATCTTATAGATGCCGTGTTCCTGCTCGAAAAGGAGAAAAAGGACGAACTGGTCGTGACGATTGCCGGCCTCATGGAAGAACATCCCATGTTAACCTTCATGCTGACCGGCCCATGGCCACCCTATAACTTTGTTGATCTCAACATAAAGTAACCATCCACATGACTGAAAACAAAATACTCTTCAATACCGGTTCCTTTGATGGAATTGCCGAGGATATCGGAAAACTTACCAGTACAGATGAATCAAAGTTAAAACTGACTCCCGGCAATGCAGACTCAGGGCTGGCAAAACTGGTACTCACCCTGGTTGAACTCATCCGTAAACTTGTTGAAAAACAAGCTATGCGCAGGGTCGACGGAGGGTCGCTGACCGATGAGGAGATCGAAAGACTCGGAGAAACCCTGATGAAACTCGAGATGAAAATGGAGGAGCTGAAAAAACACTTTAACTTAACCGACAGGGACCTGAACATCAATCTCGGACCGTTGGGCGACCTTATGTAGGGGATTAGGATCCACACAGAATTCATTGGGTAGACTAATACGGAATGGTAAAGATTTTAGCTATTGACGACAACAATGATAACCTGATCGCACTGAAGGCAATATTATCAGGCGCTTTCCCCGATGCCGTCATCCTTGTGTCCCTTTCAGGGGAAGAAGGTATCCTGCAAGCAAGGCTTGAAAACCCGGATGTTATTTTGCTGGACCTGGTCATGCCCGGAACGGATGGTTATGAGACCTGTAAAATCCTGAAGAATGATCCCCTTTTACAACGGATCCCCGTAATCATTCTCACCGCCCTGCATACCGATTCAGAAAGCAGGGTAAGGGCGCTGAAACTGGGCGCCGAATCCTTCCTGACAAAACCCATCCTTGAGGCAGAACTGATCGCCCAGGTCGCCTCCTTGCTGCGTATTAAAAGATCAGACAACCTGGCTTCGCAGGAGTATGAACGGCTGGAGGCCCTTGTTCTTGAAAGGACCAGGGGCCTGGAAGGAAGCAGGAAGGCAACGGTGAAATTACTGGAAAACCTGAAAGCCGAGATGGAGGCCCACCGGCAGGCAGAGGAGGCGCTGCGCCAAAGCGAGGAACAATTCCGCAACCTCTACAACGAGGCCCCGGTGGGGTTGTACCGCACCACTCCTGACGGGAAAATATTACTGGCAAACCGTGCCATCTACGAGATGCTGGGATTCCCGGGTGCTGAACCGCCCTCGGCAAAAAACCTGGAAGAGATCGGATTTGAGCCACTTTACAGGAGGGAACAGTTTACCCGTGAGATGACAACCAAGGGTGAGGTCAGGGACCTGGAGTCAAAATGGACATGCATCAATGGCAAGGTAATTAATGTACGGGAGAGCGCCAAGGTGGTCCGTGATGCCCGGGGAATGCCGCTCTATTATGACGGGACCGTAGAGGATATCACCATCCGGAAAAGAGCCGAGGAGGCGCTGAATACCAGCGAGGAGCAGTTTCGTGCCCTGGCACAGTCGGCAAACGATGCCATTATCACCAGCGACAGCAAGGGAATTATAAGCGGATGGAACCGGGGAGCCGAAAAAATCTTCGGATATACGGAAGAGGAGATCACAGGGCAGAACCTGGCTGTCATCATGCCGGCCAGGTATTCCACCATTCATGCGCAAAACGTAGAACGGCTTATAACTACGGGCAAACCGCATGTCATCGGCAAAACCGTAGAGCTGCATGGACTTCATAAAAACGGTCACGAGTTTCCGCTGGAATTATCGTTATCGGAATGGGAAACTGATTCCGGGAAGTTTTTTTTCGGCATCATCCGTGATACGACCGAGCGCAAGCGGGCGGAGCACGCACTCAAGGAGGCGCTTGTCAAGGCAGAGTCGGGCGACCGGTTGAGAAAGGCATTCATGAACAACATTTCACACGAAATACGGACACCGCTGAACGGGATCCTTGGCTTCAGCGAATTGATCATTGACCCGGGTACCTCGGAAGAGGAGAAGGTGCTGTTCTCCTCCTTACTCAACATCAGCAGCAACCGGCTGCTGAATACCATCACCAACTATATGGATATCTCCCTGATTGCCTCCGGCAACATAAAGGTCAACCTGACAACCTTTAACCTTAATGAGAGTCTCCATAAACTCATGGGCCGGTTCCAGCCAGTGAGCGCTGAAAAAAAACTGGAGATATACCTCGAAACTCCTGCATCAACGGAGAGCATCTCCCTCCGGTCGGATGCGGAACTGTTTCAAAAAATCTTTTCCCAGCTGCTCGACAATGCCATTAAATTTTCAGACAAGGGATCTGTTTCCTTTGGCTATTTGATTCACCAGGAGGGTCCCGGAAGTAATGCATCAGGAGAACTTGATTTGGAATTCTATGTAAAGGACACAGGTATTGGCATAGGGAAGGCATCCCTGTCGGTGATCTTTGAAAGTTTTGTCCAGGAGGAGTTATCGTCAACACGGGGACATGAAGGCAGTGGCCTTGGACTGTCGATCGCACAAGGGCTTGTAAAATTGCTGGGCGGCGATATCCATGTAGAATCAGAAAAAGGGGTTGGATCCTCATTTTCCTTTATACTCCCGGGAATATCGACAGGAGCTGAAACAAGGGAGGCATCCGCCGAAAAAACCATCCACTCCCCCACAGGAAACCAGGTCATTCTCATTGTTGAGGATGACGAAGCAAATTCCCAATTTATCGAAACGCTGCTCCGGAAAACTGTCATTCCCACGTTTTTGGCCACCAATGGAAAATTTGCAGTGGATCTGTGCCGTGAGCATCCCGAAATCTCCCTGGTGCTGATGGATATTAAAATGCCGGTGATGGACGGGCTTGAGGCTACCCGCGAGATCAAATCTTTCAGGAAAGAGCTGCCCATCATCGCGCTTACCGCCTTTGCCATGAGCGGCGATGAACAGCGGGCTCTCGGGGCAGGGTGTGACGACTATCTTACCAAACCACTGTCCAGAGAGGAATTATTTAAAAAACTGAAACTTTTTAAAATACTGGATTAACATAACACAAACTCCTATTTTGTTATGCTACAACATGATACCTTCGTGAAAGAATTTCAGCGGGGATATCACCGGCAAGCGATTGATCAAGAGGTATCTGTTTTTTCCATACTGATACATTTAAAAATCAAAAATAGCGTATATTTGATTGTTTTCTCCCGCTCAATCTTCATACAAAAATCACCTGAGTGGATAACCAGTACCTAGGATGAACAACCAGCAACAACTAAAGGGAGATACTGGACCGATGGAGAACATTGAGTTTGCCGATCTATTCAACATTGGTGAACTTCAGAATTTACAGGATTTATTTGCAGATGCAACCGGTATTGCTTCTGTTATCACCCGGCCCGACGGAACTCCTTTGACCAGGCCAAGTAATTTCAGCTGGCTGACCGATTGTGCAACAGGTCAACCTGCAGAGCCACCCCCCCGGGAAACAGCCAGTTTTGCAGGGATCAACCTGCAATATTCAGATGGTCGGTGGAACAACGACAGCCTGAATGACGATTTATGGTATGCAGGTGCGGCCATTACGGTCGGGGGAATCCATATGGCCGACTGGCTGATCGGAAAGGCAAGTACCGGCATAAGGCATGTGGAGCACTTTGATAAAGTGTCAAAGATGCTTACTGCATTTGTAAGGGAAATATCCGACAAGGCCCACAAAAACCTCCTGCTGAAGCGCCAGGTTACCGAGCAGGAAAAGGCGACCCGACAGATCAGGGAATTATATGAAAATCTTTCCATTACCCTCCGTTCCATTGGTGATGGTGTGATTATAACCGATGTGCGGGGCCTGGTTGTCAACATGAACCCGGTTGCCGAGAATCTTTGCGGGTGGAGCTGCAGCGAAGCCATGGGACGACCATTGACGGAGGTTTTCAACATCTTTCATGCCGAAACCCGGGAAGTATTGCCGGATCCTGTGATGAAAGCGCTCGAAAAATCAGCTACGATCAGGCTTTCAGATCAGACGATACTCATTTCCAGAAATGGCGAAAGATACCCGATCACCAACAGTGCCGCACCCATAAAAAGCAGCCATGGCAATATTTCCGGGGTAATCCTTGTTTTCTCAGATATATCTGAAAACGTGACTTCCCAGGAAAAGATCATCCGAAGTGAAAAAATGTTTCACTCCCTTTACAACCATATGGTTGAAGGGGCAGCCCTCCATGAACTTATCTACGATGAGCAGGGTAAAGCGGTCGATTACATCATCATCGAAACCAACCCGGCCTTTGAAATTCAGCTTGGCATCCAGCGTGACGATGTAATCGGAAAAACCAGCCGGGAGGCCTATGATGTGGAAGAGGCTCCCTTCCTGGAAATTTACAGCCAGGTTGTGCTAACGCAGCAGCCGGCAGTCTTTGAAACCTATTTTCCGCCACTGGCCAGATTTTTCTCCATCTCAGCCTACTGTCCCTACCCCGGTAGTTTTGCCACCATCTTTGAGGATATCACCGATCGTAAAATGACCGTCGATAAACTAAGGGAGAGCGAGGAGAAATACCGTAATGATTTCGGTGTACTTCATTCTCTCCTGGAAAGCCCGATCGACATCATCATCTTTTCGCTGGATAAAAACTATTGTTATACAGCCTTCACCATGTTCCACAAGGAGACGATGAAGAAGATATGGGGTGTCGATATTCACCTGGGTATGAATATGCTTGAGGCAATCTCGATCCCTGCCGACAGGTTGCAGGCTAAGAAAAGTTTTGACAGGGCCCTGCAGGGCGAATATTTTGTTGTCAATGAAGAATACGGGGATGCGAATCTCTACAGAACCTTTTATGATGATTTTTACAGCGCCATCAAGGATCCCCTTGGTAATATCACCGGGGTATCGGTATTTGTCATCGATGTCACCTCCCGGTGGCAGGCCATGGCCGCACTGCGCAAAAGCGAACAGCACTATCGCCTTCTTGCCGAAAACATTAGCGATGTCATCTGGATACTCGATCCCGACCAGATGCGTTTTTCCTATATTTCCCCCTCAGTTCAAAAACTTCTGGGCTATACCCCTGACGAGCTGATGTGGATCTCCTTTGCCGATATTTTAATACCTGAAATCCGCGAAATGTTCCTGGACAGAACACGCCAACGGGTCGAGAGTTTCAGGGCGAACCCGTTGCCGGACGTGTCGTACCGCAATGAGGTAATTCACCTGTGTAAAGACGGTTCACGGGTAACTACCGAAGTCGTCAACCACTTTTACCTGAACGAGGAAACCGGCAGGGTTGAAATCCAGGGGGTAAGCCGGGATATTACGGATCAGAAAATGGCAGAAAAGGCCATCAGGGAGAGCGCGGAGAAGTTCAGTAACATGGTGCGTGAAATGCAGGTAGGTATTCTATTGCAGGGTCCACATGCCGAAATTATTTTGAGCAATCCCAAAGCGCTTGAATTATTGGGTCTTACAGATGACCAACTGAAGGGAAAAACCTCATTTGACCCCGACTGGAACGTGATCCACGAAGACGGTTCTCCCTTCCCGGGATCGACCCACCCGGTGCCAACGGCCATCGAATCCCGCGCCCCCGTTCACAATGTCATCATGGGTGTATACCGGCCGCTGGTGGGCGACCGCATCTGGCTGCTGGTTGATGCCGAACCCCAGTTTGATGAAACGGGGGAGGTGCTCTATGTGATTTGCTCCTTCCGTGATATCAGCAAACGTATCAAGGCTGAAAAGGCATTGCATGAAACCAACGAATACCTCGAAAACCTCATCAACTATGCCAATGCACCTATCATCGTATGGGACCCTCAATTCAGGATCACGCGGTTTAACCATGCCTTTGAATCGCTGACGGGTTACAGGGAAGCATCGGTTTTAGGAAAATCTCTTGAGATGCTGTTTCCTCCTGATCTGGCAGCCTCTTCCATGGAGCTTATCCACCAGACTCTGACCGGGGAACACATGGAATCGGCAGAGATCGATATAATGCACCGGGATGGTTCGATCAGGACCGTGCTGTGGAATTCGGCCACCATCTTCACTACCGACGGACATACTCCCGTCTCTACCGTGGCACAGGGACAGGATATCACTGCACGGAAACAGGCCGAGGCTGAAATCAGCCTGAAAAACCAGGAGTTGGTGAAAATCAATGCCGAGAAGGATAAATTTTTCTCCATCATTGCCCATGACCTTCGCAGCCCCTTCAATGCATTCCTGGGCTTCACACGGTTGCTTGCCGAAGACCTGCATGAACTGAGTACCGAAGAGATTCAAAAAATTGCAACCACCCTGAGGAAATCGGCTTCCAATTTATATGACCTGCTGGAAAATCTGCTGGAATGGTCGAGGTTGCAAAGAAATCTTATCCAGTTCAACCCCGTGCCAGTCTTGTTGAATACCGCCATTTACGATGGAATTCAACCGGTCGTTGAACCGGCGAAAAAAAAGGGTGTTGATATCACCTTAACCACCCCCGGCGGTCTTGTCGTGTTATGCGATAAATACATGCTTGACTCCATTATACGCAACTTGGTTTCGAATGCTGTTAAATTCACGCCAAAGGGAGGGAAGATAATCATTTCAGCAAAACCGGCGGATTCAGACAAGGTCGAAATCTGCATCCATGACAGCGGGATCGGGATGAGCGGCGAAATGATCCGAAACCTGTTTTCCCTTGATCAGAATACCAATCGCCGGGGTACCGACAACGAACCAACCACAGGGCTGGGGCTGATCATCTGCAGGGAATTCATCGAGAAACATGGTGGATCACTGTCAATCCAGAGCGAAAATGGTTCCGGCAGCCTGTTTTGTTTTACAGTGCCACGCGGACAATAAGCAGGATTTTACCACGGTTGTGACAAGCCATAATCTTTATGTATTCCGGTATAAAGAAGCCCTTCAGCCCATTTTGTCATACCTGATAGGAACAAGTATCTAAATTTTTCTGTTTATTTTTTAAGGAATTACGAAAAGTTCGCAATTTGATGTATTTTTGATCAGTACAAATCCCGCCGGACGACTTCTCATGACAGCTATAATGAAAGCATTATCAACCTTCCTGTTTCTTTGTCTGGTTGGGCTGAACTCGCTGATGGCGGCCGATTCCGGAAGGGATGCACCCTCCGGAAAAAACCTTGTTCCCCCGCATAAAACGCTTGAACATCTGATTAAACTTGCCAACGAACAAATTGAAGCCGGCGACAAACAAGCCATTCACACCACCGATTCGGCCGCGAAACTGGCCGACTCGCTTCACCTTGAACCTGAAAAAGCCAGGGTTTTGAATCTGCAGGGGGTAGCCTGGAAAATCTGGGGGGATAATCAGAAATCTGTATTCTATTTATTCAAGGCACAGGAAATTTTCAAGGTATTAAACCGCCGCGAAGAGTATGCCGAAGTCCTGATGAACCTCGGCGAGACCAACAGGGCTGCCGGGAATCTGACAAGATCAATGGGTTACCTGAAGTCGGCCCTGGCAGTTTTCCGCGAAAAAAACGATTCAACCGGACTGGCGAAAGTTTTTAACAGACTGGCAGCCACATCCTATGAACTTTTTTTGACAAAGTATAACCGGGATGTAGATCAATATGAGGTGTTTGGAACCTACAAATTTGATTTTGTCAAGGCATATCATTCCGACCAGAGTTTCAGGCTTAAATATGATTCCATCATGCTGTTTGCGGACGAATCGAATATGTATGCCAATAAACTGAATCTAAGAACCTTAAAAATCTCAACTAAAATCATAACCGCCGCACTGTATACCATCACCTTCCAGTTTGAAAAGGCCCTCGGACTATACAATACCATTATCGGGGAGGGCAAACAAATCTCTTCCAGGATTGAGTTGCCACTGGCCTATTACAACATCGCCATCCTCTATTATAAAAAATCGGATTACAACAGCTCCCTGGTCAATGCCAAAGAGTGCTACCGGCTTGCAAATGAGGCTGACATCAAAGCCTATATCCTGATGTCGGCCGGGCTGATCGGGTTGACCTATAAACAAATGGGGCAATACAAAGAGGCCTACGAATATTCCAGGATTGCCTACCTGGGAAGAATAGAATACTTTCAGAAAGATATTGACGTGAAGGTAAAAACCCTTCAGTATGACTTTGAAATTGAAAGGAAACAAAAGCTGATCGACAACAGGAACATTCACCTGCGGATTCTTTATATAGCCCTGTTCGTCATATTGTTGGTGACCTCCATTTTCATTATTATTCTGGTCCTGAAAAACAAAAGAAAGAAGGTGTTGAACGATGAACTTAACAGGAGGAACCAGATCATTCTACAACAGAATGACCAACTGGCGGGTTTAAACAACGAGAAGGACAAGTTTTTTTCCATTATTGCCCATGATTTGCGCGGTCCGTTCAACGGTTTCCTGGGGCTTACGCAAACCATGGAGGAGGAACTCCCCTCCATGGACCTTGGAGAGATTCAAAACATTGCCATGCTCCTGCGGCAGTCCGCCACAAACCTATATAACCTGTTGGAAAATCTTTTAGCATGGTCGAGGTTGCAAAGGGGATTGACCCCCTTTATGCCTGTGACATTTTTAATACGACCCAAGTTAGAGGAGTGCCTGGAGTCAATTCAGGTTCTGGCGCACAAAAAGGAGATCAGCCTTGATTATGATGTTCCCGGAGATCTGGTTGTGTTTGCCGATGTCAATATGCTTGAATCGATCCTCAGGAACCTGATCACCAATGCGATGAAATTTACCCTGCCGGGCGGCCGGGTCAGCATCCTGTCGAGATCGCTGGAAGGCAACTCGGTTGAAATTTCGATCCGTGACACGGGTATCGGGATGAGCAGCGGGATCATAGGGAACCTGTTCAAACTTGACGGGAAGGCGAATCGCAAAGGCACCGGCAATGAACCCAGTACCGGGCTGGGTTTGATCATTTGTAAAGAGTTTGTTGAAAAGCATGGCGGGAAAATATGGGCGGAGAGTATCGAGGAGGTGGGAAGTACTTTTCATGTAATAATCTGACAGTTAATAACCCCCAACGATGGATAAGAGCAACCCGCCTTTTCTGATTGGAAAACAAAAACAATCATGACCGATCAGAATCTTTCGAGAGAACAACTTATTTTCAATCTTTTTGCTCTTCAGCAAAAGTATGATCTGCTGAAACAATCCATCGAATCTGACCAGCTACGACGCAGGCAGGAGGAGCAGGCACTACGGGAGGACAAGGAGCGCTACCGCTCTATCCTGCATGCATCCCCCGATGCTATTGCCATTACCGGCCTGGATGGTTTCATCGTGCTGGCATCGCCGGCAGCCCTGAAAATGTTTGGTTATGACCATGAGGAGGAACTGATTGGCAGCCAGATATCTGATGCCATTCTCCCTGGTGCGGGGAACCGGGCCCTGCACACAGGAGTGCCCGGTTCCAGGCAACGGTTGCAGGGGCCTGATGAATACCGCGGACTGAGAAAAAACGGAAGCCTCTTTGATATCGAGGTAAATAGTGAAGTTATCCTTGATGCCGGGGGGGAACCCGTCAGGAAAATCTTCATTGCCCGCGATATCACTGACCGTAAAAGCGCTGAAGAATATCTGCGTCAAACCCGTCATAATTATGAAACCTTTTTTAATACCATCGACGAATTCCTTTTTGTTCTTGATGAACAGGGAAACATCCTTCATACCAATTCGATAGTTGTTGACCGCCTGGGATATTCCACCGAAGAACTTACCGGGAAATCGGTCCTGCTGGTACACCCCCCCGCGCGCAGGGAGGAGGCCGGCAGGATTGTCGGGGAGATGCTGCAGGGCCTTACAGAGTTCTGCCCGGTTCCGCTGATGACCAAATCGGGGGTCATGATTCCCGTTGAAACCAGAGTATCACCTGGGTTCTGGGACGGAAAGCCTGTCATTTTTGGGGTTACCAAGGACATTTCAAAACTCCGTTTTTCCGAAGAGAAATTTTCAAAATTATTTTATCTCAACCCATCCGCCTGCGGGTTAAGCGATCTGGGTGATCAGACATATTTTGAAGTTAACGAGGCATTTTACACCTTATTTGGTTTTGACAGGCACGAGGTAATCGGGAAAACGGCCATGGAGCTTGGCATTTTGACCGAAGAGGGAAGAAAAGCAATCCTGTCGAAAGCTGACCAGGATGGCAATGTAATGAATACGGAGGTCGAGCTGGTCGCGAAAAACGGGGAGGTTAAGCATGTCCTGTTATCTGCCGGAAATGTTCATGTGCAGGATAAAGCTTACCGGTTTACCTTTGTCCACGACATGACCGGGCGCAAACGTTCCCAGGATGCCCTGCGCGAGAGCGAACTAAGGTACAGGACCCTTTTTCAAACCTCCCCGTCGGGGATTATGGTGCTGGATGAACATGGGGTGATCCTGGAGGCGAACAGCGTGATCAGCCGGACCACACAATATTCTTATGACGAGTTGATCGGAAACAATATCCTGGTTTTATCGGATTCTGAAAAACAGCAAAAAGTAACAGCCAATATCCAGCAGATTCTACAAGGTGAAAGTCTCGAACAGGAGGTGGTCAACCGGAAAAAAGATGGCACCCGATGTACCTTCCTGTTAAGAGAAACAGCGATAACCCTGCCCGACGGCCGGCAGGGCATCCTCTCAGTTTCGAACGACATAACCGAGCGCAAGCGCGCGGAAGAGGCTCTGAAAGAGAGTGAAAGGCGGTTTAAAAAACTATTTGAAGGACATAATGCCATCATGCTTCAGATTGAGCCGGGAACAGGTCGGATCCTCGATGCAAACGACGCTGCAGCCGCTTTCTATGGCTACCGGAAGGAGGAACTTCGCACCCTGCACATTCACCAGATCAATACCCTCACGGAGGAACAGATCAGGATTGAATGTGACACGGCGATCAGTGAAAACCGTAACTATTTCATTCTGTCCCACAGGCTGGCCGGAGGTGAGGAGCGCATGGTTGAAGTACACTCCTCTCCGATTGAGTTACAGGAAAAAAAGATCCTGTTCTCCATCATCCACGACATTACAGAACGACAGCGGGCAGAGGCTGAGATCCTTGAAAAAAACGAAGAACTCGTCAGGCTCAATGCTGAAAAGGACAAATTCTTCTCCATCATTGCCCACGATCTGCGCAGTCCGTTCAACTCATTTCTTGGACTGACACAGGTGCTGGCAGAAGATATGAACTTGTTATCAAAGGAGGAGATCCAGCTGTATGCCCAAAGTATGCGAAGTTCGGCCGTCAACCTTTACCGTTTACTCGAAAACCTCCTGGAATGGTCTATGCTGCAGCGCGGGCTGACCCGGTTTGAGAAGGAACCCTTTATCCTGAAACAAAAAATTACAGAATGCCTGTTGCAGATCATGGGACCTGCCCGGATCAAAAATATCGAACTCACCTATGAGATTCCCGACGATATTGAAATAGAGGCCGATACCCATATGTTTGAAACCATGATCCGGAACCTGGTTTCCAACGCGGTGAAATTTACGCCAAAAGGAGGCAGGGTTTCCATTTCAGCACAACCGGCCAGCGAAGGTTATGTTGAAATTTCGGTCCGCGACAATGGTATAGGCATGAGTAAACACATTATCAGCAATCTTTTCAATATTGACACGCCGACAAACCGTAAAGGTACCGAGGGAGAACGAAGCACAGGCCTGGGATTGATTATCTGCAGGGATTTTATTGAACAGCATGGCGGAAAAATTCGGGTGCACAGTGAAGAAAGTAAAGGAAGTACCTTTTCCTTCTCACTGGCAACAAGCAAAATAAAACCAGTTTATGAACAACAGCGAAGAGGTTCAGAATCCGGCACAGGAACCAGGTAACATTCAGTTTGAGGATCTGTTTGACCTCGCTGAAATTCAGAACCTGCAGGATCTTTTTTCCACTGCTAACAGTGTCGCTTCCATTATTACAAAACCTGATGGGACACCGATCACCAAACCAAGCAACTTCTGCCGGTTATGCCGCAATATCATCCGTAAGACTGATAAAGGCCTGGCCAACTGTATTAAATCGGATGCCGTCATTGGCAAAAAAAATCATGCCGGCCCGGTCATACAGCAGTGTTTAAGCGGTGGTTTGTGGGATGCCGGAGCCAGTATTGTCGTCGGCGGAATGTATGTTGCCAACTGGCTTATCGGCCAGGTTCGCAATGAAGAGACAGATGAAGATCACCTGATGAAGTATGCCGATGAGATCGGTGCAAACCGGGAGGAGTTCAGGTCGGCACTGCGGGAGGTGCCTGTTATGTCGTCTGCCCAGTTGACAAGCGTTTCCAGGATGCTGATTGCCTTTACCGATATTATTTCCGAAAAAGCCTATTCCAATTTCCTGCTGAAATCGATGATGCGGGAGCGGGAAAAAGACACGGTTCTGCTACGGGAGAGTGAGAAAAACTATTCAGATATTTTCCAGACTGTTTCCGAGGGGATTGCACATACCACCTATTCGGGAACGATCCTCTCGGTTAATAAGGCCATGGAGCATATTCTCGAAATAAAAAGAGAGGATGTGGCCGGGAAAAACATTCTTGACCTGGCCAGGGTGATGTTATCCGAAACCAGTTTCAAAGTTTTCAAGCCGATCATCCGCAATTTTTACCATGGGATCGGGGCCCCAACCGTTCAGCTGGAATTCAAAGGGAAGATCCTGGAGGTCAACATAACCATCAACAGGGAAAGTAAACGACTCACGGGACTGGTTCGCGACATTACCGAACGCAGGCGGGCGGAAGAGGAACTTGAAGAGAGCCGGGAGAAGTACAGGGGACTGAGCGAAGCTGCCTTTGAATCCATTTTCCTGTCGGAAAAGGGCAAGTGCATTGAACAAAACCAGACGGGGGAAAAGACCTTCGGATATACGAATGAAGAGGCACTGGTACGCTACGGAACCGACTGGATTGCCCCGGAATACCGGGAGATGGTGATGCAGAATATGCTCAGGGGTTATGAGGAGCCTTACGAGGCAGTGGCATTAAAAAAAGACGGCACCACCTTCCCCTGCATGTTGCGCGGGAAAATGATGTTTTACAAGGGTAAAAATATCAGGGTCACCTCCTTAACAGATATTACCGACCGGAAAATAGTGGAAGAGGGGTTGCGCGAAAGTGAAGAACGGTTGCGTACCCTCATCAATGCAACCCCCGACATCATCTGTTTCAAGGACGGAAAAGGACGGTGGCTGATTGCCAATGAGGCTGACATCGAATTGTTCGCCTTAAAGAATGTAAACTATTTTGGGCTTACCGATAGCGAACTGAGCCGGTTTGTTGATCCGGTATATGAAAAAGCCTTCATGAACTGTGTTGATTCTGACGAACAGGCTTGGAGGTCAAAGGGAGTATTACGGACCGAGGAGACGGTGCTCCAGCCGGGCAATCCCGGAAAAATATTTGATATCATTAAAGTTCCCCTTTTCCATGCTGATGGTTCGAAAAAGGGGCTGGTCGTACTCGGCCGCGACATTACAGAATTGAAGCAGGTTGAAAAGAAATCAAGGCAGCTTTCGCGGGGTATTGAGCAAAGCCCGTCTGCTGTTGTGATCACCGATCCGCAGGGCCTCATTGAATATGTGAATCCAAAATTCGCAGAGATGACCCGCTACTCCTATAGCGAGGTGCAGGGGACCATCGCCCGTATCCTGGACGGCGAAAAAAATCCTGGCGGATTTCATGAAACAATATGGCAAACCATCCGGTCGGGAAAAGAATGGAGGGGTGACTATATCAGCGAAAAGGCCGGTGGTGAAAAATACTGGGAATCCGTTTCCATTTCGCCATTGATTGATCATGAGGGCATTATCTCCAATTTTATCATCCTCGTGGAGGATATTTCCGACAGGAAAGCCCTGATCGAAGAACTCACCGTTGCAAAGGAAAAGGCCGAACAAAGCGACCGGCTTAAATCCACCTTCCTTGCCAACATGAGTCATGAGATCAGAACCCCGATGAATGCCATCACAGGATTTGCAGGATTGCTTATCGACCCCGACACTACGCCCGATGACCGTATCCTTTTTGCCAGTATCATCCAGTCACGATCGGACGATCTGATGCGCATCATCAATGACATCCTGGAAATTTCGAGGATCGAATCAGGAAATGCTACCATCGAAAAAGAGGCTGTCGCACTGAACGCAATGCTGCGCGAGATCGAAACAGTCACAGCCCAGAAGGTCCAGCGCCTTAACAAACTGCACCTCTCCGTCATCTGTGACATTCCTGTAGTTAAGGAGGAGTTATCCTTTATCAGCGATCCATTCATTATTAAACAGGTGTTTACGAACCTGCTCGATAATGCCATCAAATTTACCCCGGCAGGCTACATCCGGTATGGCTACCTGCCCCCTGAAAACAACAGGATCACCTGCTTTGTAGCCGATTCAGGTATCGGTATTGACCCTGAAAATCATGCAATAATATTTGAACATTTCCGGCAGGCTGAAAAACTAAACCAGCATCAATACGGAGGCACAGGGCTGGGGCTGTCCATCTGTAAAGGATCAATTGAATTGCTGGGCGGAGAGATCCGGGTCGAATCGGAGCCGGGCAAAGGCAGTACCTTTTATTTTACCCTGCCCTTCGATCCCCCCCCCTGCACGGTTCCCGGCCTGGAAGCAGCCAGCCACAAGCCCGAAAAAAGCAACGAGGCTGGTCAATACAACTGGAAAGGAAAAACAATCCTGCTGGTTGAAGACGAGGTGACCAACATGAAACTGCTGACTGTAGTCCTGAATCAAACGGGAGCAGCGTTCCTTTGTGCCGTAAACGGGAAGGAGGTGAGGGATCATTATAACAGGATCGACCAGGTCGACCTGGTATTGCTGGATGTCAGACTGCCGGATGCCAGCGGCTGGGAACTGGCAAGAGAACTTAAGGCCCTGCGACCGGGCCTGCCGGTTATCGTGCAAACTGCCTTTGCCATGGCCGGCGACCGGGAAAAAAGCCTCGACGCCGGGTGCAACGACCACATTTCAAAACCCATCAAAAAGGAACAACTGCTGAAAATGATCTCGGAATACCTCGACTGACCGGCAGATCAGCATTTGGCAGTTTTCTTTTTCACGCCGGTGCGCCCCGTTTTGATGACTTTATGAATATACTCCACTGCCGAAGGAATCCGGCAGGCCTGACCATGCAACTCCAACAACACCTGGTCGGTTTTTGCTGCAGCTGCCAGTGTTAATTCCTGTAAATCTGCCACATAACAGCCGGTACTGACCACAAACCCGGTCATGGCACGCCGGACCCGTTCAGGTGAACCGTGAATCTCCAGGGCAACCCTGCCGAGTAACGACCGCAGTGCTGCGAAGTCGAGGGTGCTGTCGGGCCATACCGAAACGATACTTGAAAAGGTTGACCAGCCGGTAGCTGCAATAGTTTCATCCGGAGAGTCAATCCAGGAAAGCGCCAGTAAATCACCTTCCCTGTTTTCGCTGGCCACCCAGGGAACTGTATATTCACTGATGGCACCCCCATACCTGGTTTCCGCCCACTGACGGATTAAGTCAACCGGCATTTTCGCACCATCGGCCATCAGCCCGGCCAGATACATCGCATCATAAACACCCGAACTGAACAAGTCTGCAGCAAGTGCATTATTTCCCTTTTCCCCCTTCAGGATTTTCTTAAGATCTTCAACCTTGACTCCAAAAACGGGTTCCCTTGCGCCATGTTTCAACAGTATTTTCTTTGTCTGTTCACTACCCAGGGCCCTGATTTGCCCAAGAATTTGTTCCGTATTCATATATCTATGATTGATAATTTGTTCAAATTGATATGCCGGGGGCAAGCTTTTTTATCCTGCATCCCACTTAAAAACTGTTGCAAATCTATGGACAAAATCCAGTATTAATAACCATCTGAATCACAAGCTCATCATTTAATCGTAATTTTGCCAGGTAATATTCGCGCCGGTGCCCGCGCCTCATCAACAACAACATGTACGAGAAAAAAGACAAAAAACCAACCGAAGCCGCGTCACGACTGACATCCCTTTCAGAACTGGGTGAATTTGGCCTGATCGACCGCCTTACCCGCAATGTGGTCATTCATCATCCTGAGACGCTGAAGGGTATCGGAGATGATGCTGCCGTAATCGCAACAGGGGATAAGGTTCTCCTGGTTTCAACCGATCTGCTGGTAGAGGGAATCCATTTCGACCTCACCTACATGCCATTCAGGCATCTGGGGTATAAGGCCGCGGTGGTCAACATCTCCGATATTGCCGCCATGAACGGCATCCCCAGGCAGATGACCGTCTCCCTGGCGGTTTCCAGCCGCTTCTCGGCAGAGGCGCTGGATGAACTTTATGCCGGGATTTTGATGGCCTGCAACAAATACAAGGTTGACCTTGTGGGTGGCGATACAAGTTCCAATGTGAAAGGGCTCACGATTTCAGTTTCCATTATCGGAGAGGCGCAGAAAGATGAGGTGGTTTACCGCAGCGGTGCCGGTGCCGGCGATTTGCTGTGTGTCACCGGCGACCTGGGAAGCGCCTATATCGGGCTGCTTATCCTGGAACGCGAAAAATCAGTGTTCAGGGCCGACCCGAATATGCAGCCCGAACTGACCGGATTCGATTACCAGATCGGGCGGCAACTCAGACCCGAAGCACGTACCGACATGCGCAACCTGCTGATCGGACTTGGGGTAAAGCCCACCTCGATGATCGATATTTCCGACGGCCTTGCCTCCGAGATCCTCCATATCTGCAAACAGTCGGCCGTGGGATGCAAACTGTTTGAAGGAAAAATCCCCATGGACCCCTATACCGTCGAACTGGCCAAGGAATACAAGATCATACCGAGTGTTGCCGCCCTGAGCGGCGGGGAGGATTACGAACTTCTATTCACGGTGAAACTGGAGGATTATGAGAAGATCAGGGATGTGGAGGGAATCTCGGTCATTGGCCATATGACAGCTGCTTCAGAGGGAAGATACATGATCACCCCCGACGGAAAAAATGTTCCGCTTACCGCGCAGGGATGGGATGGGATGAGGGAAAAGCAGGGAAAAACTGCACGGAGATAATGCGGCAGGATTAAAATTCAACACCTTTTCAGCACCGATTCAACCTCCGCCAGCATTGCATCGGTGAAATCAAGATGGGTTACAAACCTGACGGTTTGCGGATCGATGGGAAGTGCATGGATATCGTGTTCCTTCAGCCGGGCAAGAAATGATGCTGCCGAATACTTTTCTCCCAGGCGAAAAATCACAATATTGGTTTCGACGGGAAGTACCGACTCTACAAACGGGAGGGTTGACAACAGTTGCCCAAGGTACCTTGCCCGTTTATGGTCAGTTTTAAGACGATCTGTATTGTGCTGCAAGGCATAGATCCCGGCAGCAGCCAGGTATCCCGCCTGCCGCATACCGCCGCCAAAGGCTTTCCGAACCCTGCGGGCCCTTTTGATAAAAGGTTTACTACCCAGCAGAAGGGAGCCAACCGGAGCTCCCAGCCCTTTCGACAGGCAAACAGATACGGAATCGAACAGACTGCCATACTTCCGGGGCTCTTCACCGGTTTCGGCCAGAGCGTTGAACAAACGCGCACCATCCAGGTGATACTTTAGTCCATTTTTCCTGCAAACTGCTGCAATAGCCGCCAGCTCATCATACCGGTAAAGAGCTCCGCCGCCCTTGTTCATCGTATTTTCCACCTCTACCAGCGAAGTCACCGGCCTGTGAATATCATCGGGATTTATATGGATTTCCACCTCGCCGGCCGTGATAAGTCCGCGGGGCCCGTCAAGCAGGCATACCGATGCCCCTGAATTGCGCATCATGGCGCCGCCTTCATAATAGTAAACATGTGAGAATTTATGACAGATCACCTCATCCCCGGGCCTGGTATGCACGTTAATGGCGATCTGGTTGGTCATGGTACCCGAAGGGCAGAAGAGCGACGAATCCATCCCAAACAATCCGGCAGCCATCTCTTCCAGCTGGTTTACCGTCGGATCATCGCCAAAGACATCGTCGCCAACCTTTGCTGAAAACATGCTTTCAACCATTCCTGCCGATGGGCGGGTCACTGTATCACTTCTTAAATCAACCATAACAAAAAATTAACGGGTAACAGATATTTCCATGGCTACTGTAATGGCCAGGGTCAATTGGGCAGGTATTTTTTCAACATGGCCACCATCCCCTCTACATGAATTGGTTTTGAAAGATAGTCAACACAACCTGCCAGCAGCGCCTTTTCACGATCGCCTGCCATGGCATAAGCCGTCGTAGCAATAACCGGCACAACCGGGCGGATGCGCAGAATCCTCCGGGTCACCTCCTGACCCGGGATGTCGGGAAGTTTGAAATCCATCAGTACCAGGTTGATCTCCGCGTTGTTGGCGAAAATCTGTAATGCCTCCTCCCCGTTCCATGCATGGAGGATCTTCAGGTTGAACCGGGTAAGGATAATCTGGAGAAATTCAAAATTATAGACTTCATCTTCCACCACGAGGATGATTTTCCCGTTGAAATTAGCGGGCAAACGCTGGCCGGATACCGTGGAACTCATGACATGTCCGGATTTCCTGTAAGGCAGGTCAAACATGAACCGGGAACCCTTACCAGGAACAGATTCAAAGCGGATATCCCCACCCATCTTCCTGACATAGGCTTTTGAAATGGAAAGGCCAAGCCCTGTGCCACCATATTGCCTTGCAAGCCCCTTCTCAACCTGCCAGAACCTGTTAAATACTGCCTCCTCATGTTCAGGTGCGATTCCGATACCTGTATCGGCAACAAAAAACTGAAGTTTGTCGCCTTCCAGTGTATAACCGAAGCTGATCTCCCCCTTGGCGGTGAATTTTATGGCATTTGTAAGCAGGTTATCAAGGATCTGCCTGGTTTTGGAGGGATCACCACAGATGCTGCAGTTATCACAGACCAGCCCTTTGAACAACGTCAGCACCAGCCCCTTTTCAAGGGCCTTAGGAAGGTAATTTTCCAGCAGGGAGTCCATCAGGTCGTTCAGACAAAAGTCAAGCGACTCAAGGTCCAGCAGTCCGGCTTCAATCTTTGAAATATCAATAATGTCGCTGACAATGTGAAGAAGCTGCTGGCAATTGTCGTTGATGATCTTCACGAACCGCCCGCGTTCCTCCACGTCCAAATCAGGTTCGGTGAGCAGCCCCGAAAAACCGATGATGCCGTTCATGGGCGTTCGGATCTCATGCGACATATTGGCCAGGAAGGCCGATTTCAACCGGTCGCTCTCCTCCGCCTTATCTTTGGCGCTGACGAGTTCGTTTTCAAATTGTTTACGTACCTCCATCTCATAACTAAGGTCTTCGAGAAGGTTCAGGGTAGCTGCCTGGGTTTGTTTCTGTTTGATATTTGCCCTCTGAAGTTCCCGCTCGGTTTGCCTGCGCTCCTCCAGTTCCTTTTCAATTTCAAGGGTACGGGCCAGGACCAGGGAGGTCAGTTCCGCCTTCTCGCTGCGCTGCATTATTGCCGATGCCTTGATCCTGATCAGGGCTTTAACCTGGGCAATCAGTTCAACCGCGTCGAGGGGTACCGAAAGGAAGGCATCAGCCCCGGCTTCCAGCGCATCAACACGCGTCTGGCGTTCACCGGAAGGATTGGTAAGGATGATCACAGGGATATGGCGAAGATTCTCATCAGCCTTCAACCGGCGGCAAACCCACAGCATATCATGGTCTGGCATGACTGCATCCAGGATAATGACATCAGGATCGGTATTGGATGCTGCTTCAACCCCGTCGTTCCCGGTCGCGACAATGTCGAGGATTGTTGTTGGGAATGCTTCGCTGACAACTGCCTGGATAGTGTCCAGGTTAGCAGCATTATCGTCGATTGCAAGCAACCGGAGGGGCCCTTCTGCCATTATTCCAGGTTAGTTTAGGGAATCAGGTTAACGGGAAACAACTAAAATTTTAAAAGAACCGGGAACGATACTCCGTTTGCCATTCTCCGTAGTTGCCTCTGCCGACGGGAGGTAGATGTTCCCGGTGGTATCGTCATAGGTGATGGTGCGGGCACTCTTGCGGGTAGGAACCGTTTGAACAACCTTATATACATCGGGACTTTCCTGGTGCACAACTGTGAGTGTCCCATCTCCATTGGAAGAGATGGCATTATGGTCGGATGGTATGAAGATGATGCCGTCGCAATGGTCGCCCATGGGCAGGGTGGCTACAACCTTGCCGGAGACAGCGTTCAGGACGACAATCTGCTTCGAATCACTACAGGCTGAAAACAACCGTTCGTTTTTCAGGTCATAATCCAGTCCTGAAGGTTCCTTCCCCGGATCCAGGGGCCATTCCGCTACAATTTTCAAGGAGACGGCATCAAATTTCACGATCGTTGATTTATCCTCTATGTTACAGAAAATCGTTCCTTTCCCATTGGTCACCGCAGCTTCAGGTTTTCCTGAGACGGGCAGGGTTCCCACCACCATATTTGTTTTTGCATCAATAGCAGTAACAGAGTTATCCCTGCCATTAAAGGTAAAAATCCGGTTGCTGAACGCGTCGTAGAGGATGGCGTCAGGATTCTTTCCTGTTTTGATCTTAGCGGTCACCTTTAAGGTTTTCAGATCGAATACGATGACCGAATCAAGACGGCCCGCGGTGATGAAACCCTTATTCAGCGCCTGCACGATGGCAATCCCATGAACGCCCGTTGTGCCCGGAATCTGGCCGATAACCTTATCGGTTTTCAAATCCACCACATCCACACAGGTTCCATGCGAAATGTAAAGATGCTGGGCCGGCTTATCAACGGTTAAATAGTCCCAGGAGCCGTTTCCATCAACGGAGATCATCCTGGTTACTTTATATTCTCCTGGTTGACTTTGAGCAATAGAGAATTGCAGCGCCAGGAGGACCATTAAGAAAACAGTAAGGGTGGTTTTTTTCATAATTCAGTTTTTTCAAAGGTCTGAATTTTTTTTTATCAAAGGATGAAAAAAAGTAATTTTCTTATACTGGAACAGGTTTTTCTTACTTTTACAAAAAAAAGAACATGATAAAACTCATAACCCTGATTTTCAGCTTTTTGATATTCTCCCTGGGATTGACAGCACAACTCCCCAAGACTACGGATACGACGGCTGTAAAAAAAGCAGTTTCCCACACGGATACCGTCGCAAAACAGCAGCCGGTCAGCGCCCCAAAGCAGGCTGTACCCGACGTTAAGCGTGTTCGCAAAGATACCCGCCCGTTGAAGGACCGTATTGACTTTGATGCGAACACTGGCTTCTGGGTCAATACCCATCAGGTTCTCGGCCAGATAACACTGCTTGTGACCTACCGGTTTCCAAAGATTCTGAGTATCGGGGCAGGGCCGACCTACATTTACAACTACCAGCGCGGAGACAAGCAAAACCTGAACGGCTGGGGCGGGAAAATATACTCCAGGGCCCAGCTGCTGAAGTTTTTTTACCTGTGGACCGAATACCAGGGCATCGACAACCAGTATATCAGCGGTCGTAACGCAGACAACTCGCCCATCCGGAGCCATACCTATGTCGGATCATGGTGTGTGGGAGCCGGCCTGAACATCCGGCTGGGACGCAAGGCAGGAATCAACCTGTCGGTCATGTATGATCTGCTGCAGCCCAGCCATTCTCCCTATTACAACAAGACCGTTTTCTGCTTTGGATTCTCACTGTAACCTGAACCGGATGATCTCCCTGAGATCCTGTATCCAGTAACCTGGAACCGGGCACATCATGCAACCATGAAAATAAAGACCTGCCTGACCATTTTGCTGGTTTCCTGGATAAACTTCCACCAGCCTTTATACGCCCAGCAGTTTGCAGAGAGGGTGAAAACAGCGCTGAATCTCCTGATGGACCAATGGCATCATAATGCCGCTACCGGAAATTACGATGCCTACATGGGTGCCATGAGTACCGGCGGAGTCTATATCGGGACAGATGCCACGGAACACTGGACAACCGCCGAATTCAGCAAATGGTGCAAACCCTGGTTTGACCGTGGGCATACCTGGTCATTCAAGGCGATCAACCGCCACATCTTCCTGAATGCCGACCTCACCATGGCCTGGTTTGACGAAGTACTTACCACCCGGATGGGCCTGTGCCGGGGTTCAGGGGTAATCAGCCGCCATGGGGAGGGATGGAAAATTGAACAGTATGTACTCTCGCCCACGGTTCCCAATGAGTTAATGAAGAGGGTGACTGTAGAAAAACATGAAGCCGACTCCATCATGGTTCCCTATATCAGGAATGGTGTAAAAGACCCGGATGCATCCCTGAAGTTGAAGACTCTCTTTGACAAATACCGGATGACCGGCACCATCCTGATAACAGATTCTTCGAATCAGGAATACTATGGTTTTAATCCCTCCAGGTGGGACAGCGGGTACCTTCCGGCTTCGACCTTTAAAATCGTGAATACCCTGATCGGCCTGGAAACCGGCGCCACCGACACCTCCCATATTTTCGTTTGGAAGGGGGAAAAACGCCGCCTCCCGGAGTGGGAGCGAAATCTAAAATTGAGAGATGCCTTTGCCTGTTCCTGCGTCCCATGTTTCCAGGAACTGGCCAGGAAGATCGGTGCGGAAACGATGAACACCTGGCTGGCAAAACTCGCCTATGGCTCCATGGATGTGCATCCCGGCAATATTGACCGGTTCTGGCTCGAAGGTCTCTCAAGGATAACACCGCGGCAGCAAGCTGACTTTATCAGGCAGCTTTACGCGGAGACGCTCCCGCTTTCGCACGCGGTCATGAAAGCCGTGAAGTCAATCATGGTTATCGAAACTACTGACAGTTACAAGCTTAGCGGAAAAACAGGGTGGGCTGTCCGCGAAGGAAACAATTACGGGTGGTTCACAGGATACCTGGAAACAGGCGGCAAGGTCTATTTCGTGGCCACACTGGTTGAACCCCGCGACCAAAAGGAGGTTGCCGATTTTATTGCAGCAAGAAAGCTGATCACCATGGAGGCGTTCAGAATCCTGGGGTTGATCGGTCACTGACCGCAGGTGAGCCTGTTAGGCCGGCGAGGGAATATCATCCTGATTTGTTGTTCCTCTGTAATGTGGTACGGTTTTTGAATACACCCTGGCCAGTCGGTGAAACTGAAAACCCAAACTGCCATATTACAGAATTGACGGTACGGACCTTTATAAGCCTGTTGATCCACATAACTTTATCCAATTAAAATCAACACATGAAGAAACTGCATATCCTGGTGATTACCTGCGGGTTGTTGTTAACCATCCTGAATAGTTGTCACAAAAATATCACCACGGTAACCGATACGGCAACCTCCATGGACAACCTGAAGGTCGCCGCCGGATTCAACTGGGAATCGAGCCGGCTGGTCAACCTGAGTGTGGGTGTTGATTTGCTGGAAGCAAACATCGGGTCACTCTGCCGGGTTTCTGTTTATGACAACAGTCCCGCCCGGGGCGGGAAACTTTTGGTTATGGGGGCTGCCGGTTACGGTTCACCTTTTGAATACCCGCTGAGCATACCCACCCTGCAGCAGAAAATATATGTCATAGCAGAAGACGGCACCGGCTATGTAAAAGTTGACAGCATCGCGGTTTCCGCCAACATCAGCTATACCTTTTCACAAACCCTCTTTAAAAGCAGCCAGAACAGCGCTTCCGATCCCGATTGCAGCGGGGCGACTCCCGCCAAAACCCTTTCGGGAAACCAGAGTGTTACCATTAACAACGGCACCTGGTATGTAACCGGGAACTTCACCGGTTCTGTCAATTTTGGCAGCAGTGGTGCATCCATCAATGTTTGCGGTACTTTTCATCCCCAAAACGTCAACAATATGGGAACGGGCTGCAATATTACCGTCACCCAGGGAGGGACCTTCCAGATGGACAACAGCCTGGTCATGGGCAATGGCTCCCGGCTGACGCTGTACAGCAATTCTCACATCCTGCTGGGCGGATTGAACATGAATGGGACAACACCCAGGATCATCAATTATGGCACCGATTTCGTGATCAATTCCCAGTTTTCACCCAACGGATCACTGGAGAATTACGGATCGATGGTGATGAACGGCGGGCTCAATGTAAATTCAACGGCAACCCTGTTTGTCTCAACAGGCTCGCTTGCCATCAACGGCAACTTCAACCTCAATACCACCTTTACCAACAACGGTTCCATCGATGTTTCAGGTCAGTTTAACCTGAACAGCGGCGCCACCCTGTATCACAACTGCAAGATGACGGTTCATCAGAACATGAACCTAAACAGCGGCAACCTTACCCTGAATGGCGCCTACCTGAAGGAGACAGGCTCGCTCACGATCAACAGCGGAGCAACTGTACTGCTTAAAAACAATTCCATGCTGTCAACCTCCACCTATATGCAGAATACCGACGTACAGGGAACCGGGGGCAGGAGTGAGATCAAGATCAGCACCTCGGGCACTATCAACGGGCAAAGCAAGGTGACCGGGTCAATTGAAATGGTAACCCCCTCGGGAACCCTTACCAGCGGGAACACCGCCAATTTCATCAATGGTGCAAAACTTGCTAAAATATCCTCCGGAACAAATGTCATCCCCGTTTCAGCCTGCAACCCTGAAGGGATTGGCGGCACCCCGCCCCCTACCGATACCGATGGCGACGGTGTTCCCGACAATCTCGACAACTATCCCGCCGACCCGACACGTGCTTTTGACAACTTTTATCCTTCCCAGACAACCTGGGGCACGCTGGCCTTTGAAGACCTGTGGCCTTCCAAAGGCGATTACGACATGAACGACCTGGTGGTCGGTTACCAGTACCGGGTGGTGACCAATGCACAGAACAAAGTGGTTGATATAAAACCTAAATTCTATGTCAGGGCTGCCGGTGCAAGTCTCGGCAATGGTTTTGGATTTCAGATTGACGGTGTTTTACCCGGACAAGTGGCCTCCGTTACCGGCCCCTCGTTGTTGCACGGGTATATCTCCGTCGCTTCCAATGGAGTTGAAAATGACCAGGCCAAAGCCGTTGTGGTGGTTTTCGACAACTTCAACAATGTCATCCACCGCGAAGGAAACAACAGCTATTACAATACCGACCCGGCCCTGCCCAAAAGAACCGGGGACACGGTTAAAATCAATATTCACCTGGCCTCGCCACTGGCGCAGTCGGTGGTTGGGAGCCCGCCCTACAACCCCTTCCTGATCAAAAACATGACCCGGCCGGTTGAGATTCACCTCCCCGACCACCCTCCCACCTCAAAGGCTGACATCACGCTTCTCGGGACCGGGAACGACAACTCCAGCGCTGCAACAGGCCGTTACTATAAAACATCCTCAAATCTGCCCTGGGCCATCAACCTGCCGGCAACATCCGACTATACCTCCGAACATATCCCGATCATCCAGGGGTTTACGCATTTTGCAGCATGGGCACAGTCGTCGGGAGTCCAGTTCACCGACTGGTATACCGCCAAAGCCGGATACGAGGATGTAGTAAAATATATCATTGAACCCGGCACCTGCCTGCTTCACAGGCAGCCCTGCTGTGGCTGACCGGAACTTCCTCCCCGGTGGGATTTACGTTCCAATGTAAAAATCAGATATCTTTGCGGAGAAATTCCAATTCGAATCGTGGCCAGCTCGCTGAACAAGTATTTTTCGCACATTGAACCCATTGTAAAAAACCTGCCGCACAAACCGGGGGTTTATCAATATTTCGATGACAAGAACAAGATCATCTATGTCGGTAAGGCCAAGGATTTAAAAAAAAGGGTCAGCTCTTATTTCACCAAGATCAACTCCATCAGCGGGAAGGTGCAAATGCTGGTGCGCAGGATTGCCGACATCAAATATATCGTGGTGGAAACCGAGCAGGATGCACTGCTGCTCGAAAACAACCTGATCAAGAAGTACCAGCCGCATTATAATGTAGCCCTCAAGGACGACAAGACCTTCCCCTGGATATGCATCCGGAACGAGCCGTTCCCGCGGATCTTTCCCACACGTCATATGATCCGCGACGGGTCAACCTATTTTGGCCCCTATGCCAATGTCAGGCTGATGCATACGCTGCTGGAACTCAGCAGGCAACTCTACCCCCTGCGGAACTGCCAGCTGGTACTCACTGAAAAGAACATCAAGGCAAGGAAATTCAGGGTTTGCCTCGAATATCATATCGGGAATTGCAAAGGTCCCTGTGAAGGGCACCAGAGCACCGAAGATTATGACAAATCGATACAGGCGATCAGGGAGATCATCAAGGGAAATATCACCACCGTTGCCCGGCAACTCCGCGAACTGATGATGAGCTACGCCGCGTCACAGGAATTTGAAAAGGCCCATTATGTGAAGGAGAAGCTGGCCCTGCTCGATAAATACCAGAGCAAGTCCACCGTGGTCAACCCCTCCATCAACGATGTGGATGTGTTTTCCATCGCTTCAGCAGGGCTCCTGGCTTATGTCAATTTCATGAAGGTGATGAACGGGGCGATCATCCAGGTACATACCATCGAACTGCATAAAAAACTGGATGAAACTCCCGAGGAGTTGCTTGCCATCGCCATCACCGAGATCAGGCAACGGTTTGAAAGCGTTTCACCCGAAATCATCGTTCCTTTTAAACTGGATTACGAGATCACCGGTCTTACTTTTACAGTGCCTAAAATCGGCGACAAGAAGAAACTCCTGGAACTTTCGGAGCGGAATGTGCGCTATTACCAGATGGAACGGGAAAAACAAAAGGAACTTGTAGATCCGGAACATAAATCACGGAGAATTCTCGACACCATGATGAAGGATCTGAGGATGACCGAGGTTCCGGCCCATATTGAATGTTTTGACAATTCAAATATCCAGGGTACCAGTCCCGTGGCGGCAATGGTTTGTTTTATCAATGCAAGGCCCGATAAGAGCGAATATCGTCATTTCAATATCAAAACAGTGGAGGGGCCCGACGATTTTGCCTCGATGGAAGAGGTCATTTTCCGCCGGTACAAGAGGCTGCTGGAGGAGGAGAAACCCCTGCCCCAGCTGGTCATCGTCGATGGTGGCAAAGGCCAGCTGAGTGCCGCCCTGACCAGTCTCGCGAAACTGGGGCTAACCGGCAGGATGACAGTCATCGGAATCGCTAAAAAGCTGGAGGAAATCTACTATCCCAACGATTCCTTCCCGATGTACCTTGACAAGAAATCTGAGACCCTGAGAATTATCCAGCAGATGCGCGATGAGGCGCACCGATTTGGAATAACGCATCACCGCAAGCGCCGGGAAAAGACCGCCATGGCCCCGCAACTTGAAGAGATACCGGGAATAGGTTTTACCATAAACCAGAAACTTCTCTGGAAGTTTAAATCTGTGAAAAATATCAGGTTGGCCACCCTGGAGGAAATCCAGGCTATCATCGGCAAGGCAAAGGGCAAAATCATCTATGATCATTTCCAGGCCAACAAGTCGTGACCCAAACGCGGCGCCTGCTGCAACGGGTCAACAGGGGAGCGGACCCGTTTAACTGGCCGGGGTTTTGGCCACCCTGGTGATTTTCCTGTTCCAGAAATCGAGCAGCCACAGGATGGGTATGATCAACAGCAACCATAAAAAACTGGCAAGGCCGGGCGCTATATTCCATTCCCAGGTCAGGATATTGCAGGCATTGAATTTGCCGCTGGTGAAATCAGGTACGATAATATCAAAAAAGGGATTTGTAAAGGCAGGCCAATCGGGCAGCATATAAAGTTTGGTAGATTTTGCCATCCAGGTCATCACCAGGCCGGCCAGGACAACGATGACCAGAAAAATTTTACTGACCGGGTATTTTGCAAGATAACGGGCTGCCTCGTAAAGCAACAGGATCACCACGGGAATAAGGTGTCGTGGCCCAAAGGCCCAGCCACCGGTCCACATAAGGTGGGCGGAGATCAGCAACAGGTAAAGAACCACTGCCGTTACCAGGAAATTCCCCCTGGCGGAACTGACAACTGTCCATTTTTCCATCGCGGTGGAGCCGCTGTATCTTTTAATGGCATTGCGGACCAGGTAATAACCAGCGACCAGCAGCACCGGGGTGTAGAAAAACAGTCCCCGGTTTGCGGTGAACAATAGTCCGTTTAACGCCGCAAGCCTTGGAAATCCAAAACCAAGATTTGAAACCCCCTTATATTGTTCGTTTGCGACAAAGGTATATAACGGGGTAAATGCCGACCCGGTAATGGAATAATTGTATAGCAGGATAAAGAGCCCCCCGGGGATCATCCCAAGGATGAAATTCAGGGTGGACTTGAACGATTTTCCGTTGAGAATCGTTTGGAGGAACCATATGGGGATTATGATGGCAATGGTATATTCTGTGGCGAATGCCAGCCCAAGCGACAATCCTCCCAAAAAGAAGTGCCGCCTGTTGCTCAGGGCAAGATAGGCTCCGAACAGGAAAAAACCGGCCAGAATATGACCAAAAAAGACCCCGGCATAGACAAAAACAAATGACGAATAAAACACGGCCATCGAAATCAATGCTGGTGTCAGGCCTCCCAGCTTCCTGATTGACAAAAAGGTAATCAGGATGATCAGCACAAAGGGGATGACACCCGTGAAAAAACTTCCCAAAACCAGCACAGAAGAAATTTCAGGAGATACAAAGCCCCTGCCATCCTTCATTCCTGCATATTCCCAGATATAAATGGGGTAACGTGAAACAGTCGCCGAATCAAAACCAGCCCACCCTGCCATTTTTGCGAACCTGTAAACGGGGTAAACCAGCAGCGATGCAAACGGAGCCTTGTCGGAATAATAATGTCCCTGCACCCGGCTGATGTCGCCGGTATATACCTTATAATCATCAATGACAAGGCTTCCCTTGTGATACATGGACAAGACCGGCAGCGAGCGTGAAACAGAATTAGGGGTCAGCCAGATATCGAGATAATAGGCTGAAAAAAACAAGTTGACCAGGATGAATACAAAAACAAACAGCCTCCTGCTGCCCGGTGAGGTGTAAGAGAACCCGGGACATTCAGAAACTCCCTCGACGATCACAGGTTTCTTCAGATGTGCGCCTGATGGTGGGTGAACTCCTGTTTTTTTCTTCATGGTCTTGTGAGTCTGGTTAATGCCGCAGAGGAATGTTCCCGGAACCTATCTTGCATATTTTGATCTTTGCTCCCCGTAAAACCGGGCATTGGCCGTATCTCCCAGGCTAACATAAACCTGGATCAGATTATTGTAGGTTGTTACACGGGAAGGATCAACTGCCAGTGATTTTTTCTGGTATTCAATCGCTTTGCCAAACATTCCCCTGCGCTGAAATACCACGCCAAGGTCACCCAGCAGACTGGCATTCCCAGGGTTTACAGCGGCCAACCGGGTCATATAGATTATCGCAGTATCATATTGTTCCCTTTGAATGGCAATGGCACTGAGGTTATTCAACACCTCCTGGTCCTGCGGGTCAAGTGTGAAGGCTTTCAGATACAGGGTATTCGCTTCCTGTACCTTTCCCGACCTGATTTCCAGGAAACCATAGTTTTTCAGTGCATAGGTGTTTTCAGGATAAATTTTCAGGCTTTTTTCAAAACAGGCTTTGCTCTTGTCATACCAGGCCAGTTTCCCTGCAATATCCTCCGACGATTGAGAAAGGGTAAGATAGGCATACCCCAGAGATGCCTGGGCCCTCGTACTGTTTGGCGATGACGTTATATCAGCCTCGAAAAGGGTAAGGTTGTCTTTCCAGTCACCATTGCGGGTTATGGTTTTCAGGGTGTAAAGGAGCAGGATCATCCCGGCGATGCCGGTAAAAATGGTCAGTTTCTTAAGGGTTACAGTTTGTAAATCGGTATGGGTAACCTTGGCAATCAGAAAGACAAGACTCAGGCAAAATGCGATGGAGGGAATCAGTAAAAACCGCTCTCCGAGAGTTGACCCGATCAGGATAAAAATATTGGAAACCACCAGCATCGTAAAGATAAAAAAGAAAACGCTGAAACTGTGAATGTCCTTTGTCCTGATACGTACGATGGCAAAAACTGCCGCTGCTGCAAACGCAAGAATGGTTGCTATTGCCCAGGGACTGGAAAGCGTAACGATGGGAATCTGTTTAAAAGAGTAATCGTAGCTCAGGGGATGGGGGAAGATCAGTAGCAGCACATACCTTCCAAGTATAAGCATGGCGGTTGCGAACCTGTCGGCTGAGCCTGTGGCTGAGGCAAGCCCGTTGTTGACAACCGTTATCTTTTCCCCGAAGGTCACCGCATCCAGCACCGACCACCGGATCAGCGCATAGATACCTGCCAAAACAATAAAAGGTACCATGACAACCAGGATCCGTTTCCACCCGGTGCCGGTAAAAAACCACATCACAAGGGGGATCAGCAGCAGGAAGGTAATGGCCTGCTCCTTGGTGAGGAGGGCCAGAAAAAAACAAACCATCCCTGTCAGCAGGTACTTTATTTTGCTGGTGTCGGTGAACCTGAATAATGCCAGCAGCAAACCCATCAGAAAAAGAAGGTTCAGCACCTCATCCCTGCTCTTAAAATTAGCCACCGCCTCGGTGTGAACAGGATGCGCCGTGAACAACAGGACGATGACCAGGGGTATGACCGCCGGGTATTGCTGAAACATCCTTCTCACTAAAAAATAGAAAAGCATGCAGGCCAAAGCATAATAGAGCACATTGAAAAGATGGTGCGTCTGTGGGGTTTCACCCCACATGCCGACCTCTGCAGCCATAGTAAACAATGAAACGGGGCGGTACGACTGATCGTTATGCTGGTTAAACCCATACAGGTAACCTTTGGCAAAGATCATGGGAATCCCCTTAAACCCCTGGCTGACAAAAACATTCTTCCGGGAAACAATATCATCATCCAGTGCATAGGAATGATTGAAGGTGTTTCCATACAAAATAAGCGCAAAAACAAAGACGGACAGAGGATAGAGGAATTTTTCCAGTTTTTGTGCCGAACGCGGCAACTCAGGATGTCCGGGAACTTTTATACGGGTACTCGTACCCCTGCTTACGTGCTTAACCGGTTTTCCCATTGTACTATTACTGAAATACAGAACAACAAACTGCTAGAAAATGAATTGCGGGGACAATCGAAGAACCCTGATAAGACCATACCAGTTCTCCGGAAGGAGCTTAGCACAAAAGCGAGCATAATCCAAATTATAGCCAAAGCGTATAAGGTTGGTATGTTCGCTGAAAATCCGCTGAGGTATTAACGGAATCAGGCCTGAATCAGCGCCTGATACTGTACAGGATCAAGTAATCCGGCGATTTCACCCGCATCGGAAAATTTAATTTTAATAACCCAGCCATTATCATAGGGATCCTCGTTGATTGTTTCGGGCTTGGTTGTAAGTTCTTCATTGAATTCCAATATCTCGCCTGAAACGGGCATAAACATGTCCGATACAGTCTTCACTGCTTCAATGGTCCCGAATGATTCATGTTTCCCGAGGGTCTCACCAACGGTATCCACCTCTACAAAAACGATATCTCCCAATTCGTGCTGGGCGAAATCGGTTATGCCTACAAATGCATATTCACCATCAACCTTCAGCCATTCATGGTCCTTCGTGTACTTGAGATTTGCTGGAACGTTCATAGATAATTCTTTTTTAATGTTTGTTCAAAAATACATGTTTTTTTTCAATGGACTATACCAGAATTGAATAAATATCAGCTCATCCTGCAGGGTATTTTTCCGGCCCGGAAGCTATTGACCCAGGGTAAACCGCAGCGCAATCCCTCCCTTGGTGTTGGAAGTGCGGTATTGATTTGAGACATAGGGGGAATTGATAACCTTATCAAAATAAAAGCGGACATTGAACCTGACACTCAGGTTATAGTCGGCCGAAAAGTTAATGGAGGTAACCTGCTGGCCGACTGAAATCTGGTTTATGTCCTGGTCGATCCGGCGAAGCACTGTTTTGTTTTTCCGGATGGAAAAGTCGAGTTTAACATTCAGGTCGCTGTTGGTCTTCGACTTCTTGCTTCCCGAGGATGCCCCCGAGAAATTCAGTTTGATCCCTTTAAAGCGGTAGCCCAGTCCGACGATAAATTCATTGCTGGAAACCTCGGTGATCTGGTTGTTTGAAAAACTCAGTGAGATATTACGTGAACGGCGGATTTCGGCGCTGGCCAGGAAACTGTTGATGAATCCCATATCCAGCTTGAACAACGGGTTGAATTGTTCGGTCATGGAGATAACAGCGGTCTGGGCTTTGGGAATGAAGTTCCCGGCTGCATCCATCACGGCAGGCATGCCATTAAATTCGTCGTATTTGATATTCGAAGTGAAACTGCCCACGCTGTAAGTGGAAAGGTAGGCATGCGTAAGGGTCATGGTACGCAGCCACGTTTTAAAGATCTTGAGTTTTACGAGGCCGTCGTAGGTGATCCGCCAGTTGGGCAGGGGGATCCTGGGGAAGGCCGTAAGGGCCACCTTGGAGGGATCGCGGCCCGAATAGGCAGCCAGGAAGGCAGAGGTCAGCACCTCCTGGTCGGTCGGACCATAGCCCTGTGGAAAGCCGGTAGAATCGATCGTACTCTTTGAATTAGGATTCAGGGCTGCAAACCGCTGGGCAATTTGTTTCCGGTAACTTTTCATATGTTCGAAGGTCGGCGACCTGCCCTGGCCGTCATCGCTCACATAGGAGGTTCCGATCATGATATAGGACATGGAGAAGGTACCCATATCGGAGGGGGAGAAGGAGTTGAATTTTCCAGCTGCGTCAGCCTTGTAATACTCCTGGTGTGATTTCGAATACTGTTTATTGGCAATGACTTCGATACGCAGGTCCTTGATTGGTTCAAGGCTTACCGAAATGTTCATATTCTCGGTGAATTTGGTTTGATACGCTGAATTCAGGAGGGTATCGGAGGTTATCCACCCCCTGTTGACAGCGGTTCCCCGGATGTCGCTCTGGTCGCCGAAGATGAATCCCAGCCCGGGGGCATTGTTGTTCCAGTCATTGCCAAGGGCAACAGGAGTCGGCTTAAACCCTGGCAGCAAAGTTCCGTTGCCCTGGTTGTAGGTGAATTTTGCCGTACGGATTCCCATCAGGAAGCGCAGGGTGCCTTCCAGGAATACCTTTCCGAAACCCGGGTGAGTCTTTTCCAGCTTGATGGTGTCCTGCTTGGCAAGGCTTTTATCTTTGGCAGCTTTGGGAGGCAGCGGCTTTTTGGACCGGGTGCTGGCGGCCGAGGTCTGGTTGATCTTTTTAAGGAAGGGGACCTTGTTGTACAGGGTAACGAAATTCAACTGGCTGTTCACCGTCTTGGTATTGGCATTTTCGATGGTATTGCCATATTGCGCCTGCAGCGAAACAGGTGATGCCGACCAATGGTAGGTGGTCTGGTATCCTGTGTTCAGCGTGATAAAGTCAAGATAGGGAATCTTGTTTACCGGAACATCCCACATGACATTCAGCAGCTGGTTATAGTTGTTCCTTGTTCCGAGGGAGAAAATCTGGTTCCAGATCTGATCGCGGTTTGACCTGTCGATCTGTCCCGGAGGCTCATTTACGAATGCGCTGGTATTGGCCACCAACGACAATTTAAACGACTTCGTCAAATCGTATTTAAGATCATATAACCGGCTCCAATCCCACCGTTTGATATAGAAGGTCTCCATTGGAACGATGGCGGCGCTCTTGTTCCTGAACTGTTTCATGTCGAATTCACGGTTCATGTCGGTACGGAAGGTAAACGATTTCGGCAGGTAATAAAAGTTGAAATCCTTGACCAATGCAAGAGCCTTTGTCTTGGTCAGTACTTTACTACGCTGGAAGGGCATCACGTTTTTAGGCATGACCGAGAAGGAATACCCCAGTCCGCCGGTATAATGCCGTTTGAGGTCGTACGAAACGTCAACATCCCTGTGGAATATCTCCGAATAAGAATAGCTTACATTAAAATTCTCGATATCATAGACCTTCGGTTTTTTGTCGCCTGTCCTGTCCTTCCTGACATTCATCAGGTTGAAGTTCTTTGACTGCGTATAGCCCTGGGTTATCTGTTTGATGGAATCCTTCTGCTTTTGTGTACCAAAGGCGTTGATCACATCGCTGAGATTCAGGTCGGGGTTCAGCGGGTCATATTTAGGGCTTGTCAGCAGCATGGAATAATCAAAATGCATCGGTATCCGGATTCCCGACTTTGCCGGGAAGAATTTGCCCAGTTCCAGGTCGGTATTGAACCCGAAGGCAAGGTTTGATTCCATGATCCGCTGGGTCTGTTTTTGCTCAAGCGTTCCAAAGCCGGCACTGGTATAGCTTCCGGTCAGCTGTATCCTGCCCAGGTCGGCCAGCTCGATGGCAACCCTGGTATTTACCGCCCAGCCTCCTGTCTTGTTAAAATCGGTAAGCCGGAGTTCATCCACCCAGATTTCCGCGCATTTTGACTGGCCGTCATCATCGGGAGTCTGGGCACTCTTTTTAGGATTTCTGACCCCGATCATGATCGCCCTCACATCGCTGATGGTTGGGGAGCCAACCACGGTTATCTTGTTTTTTCCGTCGTATTCAATGTAGGGGGCGGCGCTTGTCAAATCCTGCGGATGATCGCGCATGGCAACCAGCCGGTCGTATTTCACCGCCACCAGTTTTTCAAGATCGATGTCAAATTCATTGCTGACAGGCCAGATGGCATCCCCGTTGGTAACCTGGGTTCCCCATGGTGTAAAGGTCAGCGGGATCTCATATTCATAATAGTTTTCAGTAAAGTCAGAACCGATCCGCATCATGGCCGTCAGTTCGCCTGTTTTAAGATTCTGGCCCCTGATTCCCTGTTCGGCATGCACAAACATCTTCAGCCGTTTGAACTGTCTGAAGTCGAATTCCGTGGTTTTATAAGCAGCCCGAACATCGCCGTCGACAAGATTGCAAACCTTAAACGACATCGACTGTTCATTCAGCTTCTGCATATTGGTCGATCCCCAGTTGGTCTCACGCTGGATTCCCGGAGGGATCACATAGGGGATGGGCTGTTTGCTGCCGTTTTCCTCGATACTGACTGTGGCGATATCGAACTGGGTTGCATTTTGTCCGTCATCTGGAATATATTCCCCGGGCGAAAGCAGGCTGTAGTCGTATTTCCGCCATTCTCCGCGGGTCAGTTCCAGTGTGGCGAAACGGCATACGACCGGGCGCGCAAAATTCTTGAAGAACATACGCATAAACCGGATGGAGGTATAATCGTTGATCCCGCCGATCACCTTGTCGGGTGTGCGGATTGGAATTTTAAACTGATACCAGGTAACATTCCCCTTCGTGCCATCGGCCAGCGGGATGTCGCCAGCGTGGTAAACGTTGGTGATATAATTCGACCCCGGCTTCATCTTGTCGCGCTTCAGCTGGACTACGTACTGGTAATACCTTTCCGTTTCACTCAGGGTATTGTCATGGTTGATATCCTCCTCGTTGGGCAGCGTGGAGGCAGTGGTGGAATAGCTTTCCTTCGACTGGGCCGCCGTGGAGCTGTTCCCTTCAGGTCCGTTATAGTTTTCGTAACGTTTTAATACGCTGGAGAATACCGGGTTATTATCATAATCGGTTCCCCTGAAATAATGAAAATCATCTGCCGAGGGATCGGTGGAGGCATTTTTATAGGCTGCGGAAGTAGATCCGAAGGCTGTCCTGACTTTCGACACATAGGTCGTATCAAAAAAGGAGATTTCGTCCACATCCCTTAAGCCATCATAACCCACATCCTGGAATTCGCGGGAGGCGGGATTATTGTCAAAGGCATCCACAAGGGCCTGGTATCTCGGTACACGCCCCCAGATGGTGGTGTCAACATCCTTCGGCACGGCTGTAAGGGGAAGCCCGTTTTCAAAACTCTTGCGCCCGTCACGCAGGATATCCTCGGAAACATCCCCCAGGTTAAAGTACAATTGCCCTGAATTCGTAGAATCCTCTGCAAACGGGTCCATCAGCCAGAATTCAATATACTGGATGTTGGCTGCATCGAAATCGGTGGTTTCGATTTTCCGCATCATGCCGCCCCACCGCGACTCAGGTTTTGCAAGGGTTCCGTCGGCATTAAGCCCATGAGAAAAGTTGGTCTGGGTTACATCATAATTATAGGGTCCGCGTTCCTGGGGATAATAGGCCATATTCAGCACGGCAAGGTTCACAGGCACACCGTTCAGCGGCTGTTTGTTGGGGAAGATCTCCGTCTCCCACACCTGGCGCACATAGGGTTTCGACAGTTCCCGGTTCGATACGTTTGGTGGCAGCAGGCTGGTGCTCTTATCATAGAAAAGTGCGTCGATAACGTACCAGGCAAGCTTGGCACGGTTATAGCCATACATAAGCCCGGTTCCAAGTGCGGCTTCCGGGAATAACCCCGCAGCCGTTTGTCCCTGCGGCGTGCTGGCCAGGTACCAGGTTCCGATATTTTTCAGGTCAATGGTCGATTTGGCCCCCTCAAAGTCATCAATGTAGGTGGTGCCTGCCGTACCGATGGCCTTGGAATGGCCGGGGATAAACTGGGCAAATTCGGCATCTACCGATACCGACGAAGGGGCCTTGGTGGAGATCAGCGGAAGGGCATCTACAAAGCGGGTGATCAGCCGTGACTGGGTGCGATAGGAAAGATTCAGCCCCCATACAGTATTCGACATGGGTTCATCACCGTAATTGACCTTCTGGGTAAGGGGTCTTTCATTCAGGTTAAGGATCGTGCCGCCGATCACGAAATCCTTGTTGATCTTATAATCAACATGCGCTCCCATCAGCCGTTTGGTCTGTACATTGAACATCTCATTGCTTTCAAGGGAGATGTTGATGGGTGTTCCGGAATTCATCACCCCTTCGTTGAGGATACGCACCCGGCCCAGGGTATAGTCAACCGTGTAGTCAATATTTTCACGCAGCACCATGCCGCCGGCGGTGATTTTCACCGAACCTGCCGGAACATTCAATGCGTTCAGGGAGATTTCCGATCCGGAAGCAGACTTATAGGTTCCGTCAAGGACAAATTTATTTTTATCGGGATATTGCCGCGCCATCGACTTGGTCATGCTGTAGAGGGAATCGTAGCAATATTTATCGGCAAGGGCGGTCGAGCCCTTCGGATCGGCCGGGTTATAGATCGAATCGCGCAGGTCCTTGCCGAAGGGTTCCAGTTCGGGGAAGAATATTCGGCCATTCGACGACTGGATCGTACCTCCCTGTGTGGCGGCCTGGTCGATGAAATCGAACATGCCGTCGCCAGGAGGATTCATCTGCTGGTTGAGATTATCCAGGCTCAGCACGCGGAGCAAAGGAACACCCTTCAGCCGGCCTTCGGTAAGATATGATGTGGGAACACCGTTGGCGTTTCCCGAATAGAGGATATTGAGGCTGAAATCGGCTGGCTGAACCTGGTAGGCGCCCAGTGCATAGACGTTTTTCATCATCAGGTTCCAGGTGGGAACCTTGGTATTCAGCGAGGTGCTTTTCAGCAACTTAACCATGAGGCATTTAGGCGAATTGATCCCCTGGTCGGAAAACTCCCCTACCTGGTAAATGGCAGTATCACCCACTACCGTGTATTGGTATGCAACTGCCAGCATCTGATCGGAATTCAGGGTAGAGTTGACGGAGATAAATCCTAGCCGTGCATTATAGCTGAACTCGGTAGGCAATAGTTTCCGGGCAAGGTCGACCTTGACAAAATCTTCTCCCGAGGTCATGAAAAACGGGGCTCCCTTCAGGTAATCGGTTACGGTATTGCTGTTTCTTACCTTGGCAGAATCGGCCGCGGTGGGAATGATCACGTGGAACAGATTATTCGCGTAATTGGTGGGATAACGCTTCCCGGGAGTGCCGGTGAGCAACCGCGTATTGTAAGGGCTTGGTTCCCCGATATCCATAAATGCCACGACGTTGCGGTTCTCGGTAACAGCCGACCCGATGTTGGTAACCCAGACCTCTATTTTAAGAAGGTTGACATTGGTCGACAGGACCGGCAGCTTTTTAAGGGATTCCTTGTAGGTATTCCTGAAATACTGGCCGATGAAGAAGTGCTTGTTCTCCTCATAATCGTCGGCCCTGATTTTAAACTTGGTGGTTTGGGCATTGCCCTGTACCACGATATTCTTGGTTTCACTCTTTTGCTGGGCGTAGAGTGCGGTGACCATCACACGGCCGAATTTCAGTTTTGTCTTGATCCCGAACAAACTTTCGGTACCCTTGATCAGCGTGGTGCTGAGGGGCATATTAACATCGCCGGCCTCGATCAGCTGGATGATGTCATCCTCCTTGCCTTCATATTTCAGCTTCAGCTTGTTTTCGAAATCGAAGGTGGCTTCCGTATTGTAATTTACCTTAAACTCGATTTTATCGCCGATCTTGGCAATCACATTCATCTGGATCTTCTCCGTGAAATCGAAGTTTGTCTGCCTGCGCTGGCGCGTATTGAGCATTGGGTCGTCACGGCGGTTGGAGATAATGCCGAAGTTGATTTCGGCGGAACCCTGGGGCCTGATATCGACGGTGTTGTTGCCAAAGATGGTTTCGAATACCTTGCCGGGAATATGAATCTGCGGGATAAGGCCCTTAGCATTGTCGATACCGGCGGCATCGGCCCGTTCCTTCCAGTACTGGTTGATCATCTTCTGCATGTCCTGCGCCTGGTACTCTTCAAACGACATGGTGGTGGGAATGCGGTAGGTGGTTTCCCCGATCTTGTAAACATTGTAGTATTGACGGGTCACGGGATCATATTCAACGACCGTTTTAATATTGGAAGGATTCTTCAGGTATATGTGGCTTTCTTTGCCTGAACCAGGCATGACCGTCTCATCGGTAAAGGGATACCGGAGCGTAATGGAATCATGTTTGGGAAGGGTGTCGGGGGGCAAATAAAAGACTGGTGGTAGTCCACAGGTTCCGATTGTTTCTCCGGAAACAACCGGAAAACGAAGGATAACCAGGACGACCAGGCAGATAAGAGAGTATAAAATGCGTTTCTTCACTAAGTTTTACAAGGTGAATTAAACAAAGGAACTGTCACGCTACAAAACCTTGAGGGCGTGTTTGATCAGTTGTTCCACTGTCAAGCCTGTTCCTTCCGATTCGATAATCTTGTTCAATGCTTTGTCAGCAAGCATCTTTGGGAAGCCCAGAATGATCAATCCAGATAACGCTTCTTCCTTCTTTGTATTGTGCAGAAACCTGGATTTTTCATGGGGGAACAACTCCCTCGAAACCTTATCTTTCAGATCAATGATGATGCGATGCGCTGTTTTTGCCCCGATACCCTTGATCCGCTGGAGCAATCCTACCTCCCCGTTGGCAATCGCGGTTATCAGTTCCCCGGGTGAAACGGAAGAAAGCATGATACGCGCCGTGTTCACTCCTACGCCCGAAACACTGATAAGCTGGCGAAAAAGCTCCCGTTCGGCGGTCTCCGCAAAACCATAAAGCAACATATCATCCTCACGAACCACAAGATGGACAAAAAGCGTACACTGTTCCTCCTCCCTGAGAAGCGAATAGGTATGAATGGAAATATTCAGGAGATAGCCGATCCCATTGGCTTCAACAACGGCATAGCCAGGGTTTTTCTCAACCAGTTTTCCTCGAATGAATTCGTACATGTGCGCTGCAGATAACAGTATTCCCCCGACGGGTCTCCACGAAAAAATGCAAAGGTAAAAATTTCATTGGTTCCCGAAAAAAAAACCGCCAAATCATTTAGAATACCTAGGAACACCAGATACAGGAGGACCTTTTACAACGCCCGGTCCAGCCATTTTGTGGCTGAAGAAACTGATCGCCCGGTAACCTATTGAATGAGTTTAAATTCCCGTAAGGTCGCCTCCATTTCCCGCAGGGTATTGGGCTTGGCAACGATCTTTTTCTGGCGGTCCAGCAGGAACATGGTCGGGGTAGCATAGATGTTGAAATCGTCGGCAGGCTTGCCATTAAAGCCCTTCAGGTCCGACACATTGATCCACGGAAGCTTTTGTTCCCTGAGAAAACGGCTCCAGGCAACCCGGCTGGTATCAATCGAAACCGACAACACCTCGAATCGTTTGGGCTTCTGCTTTTCATAATATTCCTTTAACTTCGGCATCATTGCGGTACAGTGCGGACATTCGCTCGACCAGAACACCACCAGGGTATATTCAGAACTGATACCCGTCATCCTTATGGGTTTTCCGTTGTTGTCGGGAACGAAAATCTCAGGAGCAGTCTTCCCGATCGATATTTTTTTAAAGGTTTCCAGTTTCTTCTGCAGTGCCGATTTCCTTGGCTGATCCTCACAGGAATAGGGGTCCTGGAAATTATCAGCGATATAGGTGATCACCTCGTCAAAATGATATTTGTCAAATCCCCCGACAAGATAATCGAGCCAGAATTTAAAAACTTCGGGATTCACAGAGGCAGCGCCAAGCATCACGGTAACAGCCTTGATAAACTCCGTTTCAAGCTGCTTCTGCTGCAGCCTGTTGTTGGAATATATCGACAGGTAGGAGATGGCCTTGTTGACAAAAACCATACTGCGCAGCAGGGAGGTATCCGAAAAATCGACCTTGTCGAAATAATGCTGTTTTAAAAAGGTCATCCGCTCCTCCTTGCCGAGACTTGCCGGGATGAAGGGATTCTGGTAAACCTTTGCCACCCGCACGGCAAATGAACGGGGATACAGCAATACCAGCGAGTCGAGATAATGCTGCTGTACCCGCTGGGTATTCTCCATCTCCCGAACTGCAGAAGAATAAAAGGAATCTTTAACGGGATACAGATCAATCAGCGGCGACAGTAACTGCAGCTTTTCCTGGTTTGTGCGGTCGAGTTTTGCATAGGCCCGGTTGATCCGGTTTTCGAGCGATGTGATAATCTGCAGGCTGTCATCCGGGTTTTTCAGGGTAGTGATAAACTTTACATCTTCCATATTCCAAATCAGGTCAACAAAACCATCCTTTGTCCATTGAACACGATAGGTCCCCGGAAGATGACCGCTTAGTGAAAACCTGAAATTCCCGGCCGTATCGGTTACCGTTGAGTCGATGATGGGGGTCTTTTCCCCGTAAATGCTCCTGAGGAAAACCTTGTTTTTTCCATACCGGAGGATCGTGCCATCCATGGAGTTCTGCGCATGAGCCAACAACGCCAGACCCCATACTAGTAAAACCAGGATTCTTTTCATGTGGATTCTTTATTGAATGCAGGAATGCACAAATGTACAAATGCACAAATGCAGGAATACAGGTATGAATTACTTTCTGGGTTTCTTTTCCTTTACCTTTTTTTCAGGGGTTGCCGGACCGAGAACCTCCACCAGTTTTTTTATCAGATCCTCGCCGCGCAGGTTGCGCCCGATAATCTTCTGGTCCTTGTCGAGCAGTACATTGGCAGGAATTGAGTTGATGCCATAAATTTTCCCGGCGGCGTTGGCCCAGCCTTTAAGATCGGAAACATGGTTCCAGGCGAGTTGATCATCTTTCACAGCCTTCACCCATTTTTCATGATCTTTGTCAAAGGAACAGCCCAGGACATCAAATCCCTTTTTGCTGTAAGCCTGGTATGCCTTCACTACATTCGGGTTTTCGGCCCGGCAGGGTCCGCACCAGGAGGCCCAGAAGTCAACCAGCAGGATCTTTCCCTTGAATGAAGAGAGCGTTACAGCCTTCCCTGTGGAGTCGTTCATCGTAAAATCAGGAGCAACCTGGCCTACGGCAACACTTTTCAGCACGGCGACCCGTTTTTTCAGGAACTGCACGTATTGGGAACCATTCAGGCTGGTGTCCATCACCGAAACGACCTCTTCCAGGTCGAACAGTTCAAACTGCCAGCTGTTCCGCATAACAAGATAGGGAGAAACAACCGTTTTATTATTGGTCGTGACAAAATCAACAAGCTGTTTCTTCATCTCCTTGTCGAGTTCATTCGACAGTGAATCGGTACGTTTCATACCGATGGTATCATGGGTATCTTTGGCTTTTTTATAGGCGCTGTTCACATCATCCATCTTTTTGTTGAGGATGTCGTTTGACGTCAGGTATTTCTGGTAAATGTCATGTGTTGCCGAACCTTTGACCGTCGATTTGTCCAGGCTGTCAACAAAGATCTTCACCTCGATGTTTGAATTTTCGACAAACACAGGGACATATACCTGTTTTTCAGCCATGGCTACATGCCACATCTCGGCCATATCCACCTTGCCGGTAAAGGTGAATTCACCTTTGGCCAGTTTGGCCGAATCGACATTCACCCAATGATCTGCATCATATTTCTGAAGAAAAATCATTCCGGTATCAACCCCTTTGATGACACCTTTAATGGTAAATTTACCCTTGCCGCCGGTACAGGATAGCAGGGCAATGCCGATGAACAGGATGAATGCAAATTTTTTCATGATGGGTTCTCTTTGTAGTTTTTGGTTTGCACAAAAGTAAGGCTTTTTGCGGAATAAAATAAATCTCTACTTTTACATGGAAAATCCAACCGTTATGATGCGTATCTACTCTGTGGCAGCTTTTCTGATGTTTCTACTGGTGACCGGCGTTGCAAAAGGCCAGCCCGAATCTGCCTCGTCACCCAAATATGACCTGTCGAAGGAACCCGTTTTATATACGGTGGGCTATGCCCACCTGGATACTGAATGGCGCTGGGATTATGAAGCAACGATCAACATTGATCTTAAAAACACGCTGGACGACAACTTCCAGCGTTTTGAAAAGTACAAGCCCTACGTGTTTACCTTCTCCGGGGCCCGACGCTACAAAATGATGAGGGAGTACTACCCTGACAAATATGAGCGTCTGAAAAAATATATCGCGCAGGGCCGGTGGTTTGTCGGGGGTTCCACGGTCGATGAATGTGATGTCAATATCCCGTCACCCGAATCTGTTATCCGGCAGGTGCTTTACGGGAACAGCTATTTCCGCGCCGAGTTCGGCAAAGAAAGTGTCGATTTCCTGCTGCCCGACTGCTTCGGTTTCCAGGCTCACCTCCCCTCGGTACTGGCACATACAGGGTTATCGGGATTTTCAACGCAGAAACTCTCCTGGGGTTCGGCTGCCGGGATCCCCTTCAACATCGGGAACTGGACAGGCCCCGACGGGAACGGCGTGGTTGCTGCCTTGAATGCCACCAGCTACAACAGCGATGTTAAAAAACGGCTGGATACCATCAGCTCCTGGGCGAAGCGGGTCAACGACAATGGCTCAAAATACGGCGTATTTGCCGACTACCGCTATTATGGAACCGGCGACGAAGGAGGAGCTCCCCGTGAAGACGACGTAAAAAATGCCGTCGGCAGCCTCTACCAGACAGGCAGTAAATTCAGGGTCTACCTCTCCTCTTCCGATCAGCTCTTCCGCGACCTGACCGACGACCAGAAAAAAAAGCTTCCCTCCTACAGCGGAGATCTGCTGCTTACCCAGCATTCGGCGGGATCCATTTCATCGCAGGCATATATGAAGCGCTGGAACCGCAAAAATGAACAACTTGCCCTGGCTGCCGAACCAATGGCGGTCATGGCCGACTGGCTTGGAGGACTCAAATATCCGTCGCAATCGCTGAACGATGCCTGGTGGCTGGTGTTGGGGTCGCAGATGCATGATATCCTTCCCGGAACCTGCCTGCCGAAAGCTTACGAATATGCCTGGAATGACGAAGTGCTCGGGCTGAATAAATTCGCCGCGAATCTCGAAAGCGCTGCCGGGGCCGTTTTACGTGGCCTTGATACACAGGGCAAGGGGATATCGCTGGTAGTCTATAACCCGCTGGCCATCAGCCGTACCGACATGGTGGAGGCTGACCTTGTCTACTCCGCAGATGCTCCCAAAGCCGTAACCGTTGTGGATGCCGGTAACCAGCCGGTGCCGGTGCAGGTCCTGAAAAGTTCAAAAGGATCCCTGCAAATTATCTTCCTGGCCACCATCCCTTCCTTTGGCCTTACCTGCTTTGATGTTCAGCCTGTAAAAGAGGCAGCCCCCCCGAAAACTACCCTCTCCGCATCCAACAATACCCTGGAAAATGAATTCCTGAAGGTGACGGTCAACGCAAACGGGGATATATCCAGCTTTTTCGATAAGAAACTGGGAAAGGAGATGCTCTCGGCCCCTTCGAGGCTCGAATTCCAGAAAGAACACCCCGAATACTGGCCAGCCTGGAATATGGACTGGAATGACCGGAAAAATCCTCCTGCCGATTTTGTTAAGGGGCCGGCCCTGATCATGCTGGTCGAAAACGGACCGGTCCGCGCTACCCTGCGGATTGAGCGGACCGCCCGCAACTCGGTGTTCACCCAGTATATCCAGCTTACATCGGGCAAAGACAACCTGCTGGTCAGGAACATCATCAACTGGCAATCGCGCGGCGTTAGCCTTAAGGCATCCTTTCCGCTCACCGCATCCAACCCCATGGCAACCTACAACCTTGGTCTCGGCACCATTGAGCGGTCAACCAACAATGAGAAAAAATACGAGGTCCCCTCCCGCGAATGGTTCGACCTCACCGATAAATCGGGAAATTTTGGCGTTACCATTGCCGAGGACTGCAAATTCGGCTCCGATAAACCCAACGATAAAACCCTGCGCCTGACGATGCTGTTCACCCCGGTGACCAATTTTTATCATGACCAGGCCACGCAGGACTGGGGAATCCATGAAATTACCTATGGCATATACAGCCACAAGGGCGACTGGCGGACAGGCAGGTCGGAATGGCAGGGCAGAAGCCTGAACCAGCCGCTGAGGGCCTTCCAGGTCTTACAGCACCCAGGAACCCTCGGGAGAAACTTCTCCTTTGCCCGGGTCTCAACGCCGCAGGTTGATATCCGCACCCTTAAAAAGGCCGAAAACGGCAGGGATGTCGTGATCAGGCTGCAGGAACTTTTTGGCAATGACGCGGCCAATGTAGAAGTTGCCCTGGCAGCAAAAATCAAGGCTGCCTATGAAATTGACGGACAGGAACACAGGATCGGTGATGCCGTCGTGAAAAACGGGAAACTGAACCTCGATATGAAGAAGTTTGCCATCCGCAGCTTCGCCCTCCAGCTGGAACCACCTGCAGAGAAACAAACCCCGCCCACCTCTGTGGAATTACCATTAACCTTTGATCAGGATGTGGTCAGCACCGACAAGAACAGAAAAGATGGCCAGTTTGATGGTAAAGGGCTCAGCTTCCCGGCTGAACTTTTTCCTGAAACCCTGCTGGTTGACGGAGTCCGTTTCCACTTTGGCCCCGCCACCGACGGCAAAAATAATGTCCTTTCCTGCCGTGGACAAAAGATCACCCTGCCGAAAACAGGCACCTTTAACCACATTTATATCCTGGCAGCCGCCCTTTCCGATACAAACGGAACTTTCAAAACAGGGAGCCTCAAAACAACGTTCAGGATAGAGTCCTACCACGGCATGATCGGCCAGTTTGACAAACGCGAATGGGATAAACTGGGCAGGATTAAAGGGCTTGACAAAGGCTATATCAAACGCGACGAAGTTGCCTGGTACGCCACACATCTGCATAAAGATACCGTCAACCTGGCATACCAGTACGGGTATATCTTCCGCTATTGCCTCGATGCAGGCCCTGCCAGCGGGATCCTGCAGCTACCCGATAACGATGCCATAAAAATCTTCGCCATCTCCCTGGCCTACGACCCCTATGACCATGTGCAGCCTGCCCGCCCGCTCTACGACGATTTCTCCGACCGCCCCTCTATGGCCCTGAACCTTCCCAAAAGCTATGTGGATGAGAATATGGTGGCTACCGCAAAGCTGGAGGTGACCAACAGCAACAACCTTCAGGAACTCACCTCCCGGCCCACCATGAAGGATTATGCCGACATGCACCAGCCCAACGGTGTAACTTCCCAATACTATTTTTCTGATTCCGACTCCACCCTGTCAGGCTCCATTGCCGACGGGATGAATGTCTCGGCCATCAACGACGGCATGTACGACCTGCTCCCCGCCGACTCCATCCGCGACAAATGGTCCCTCAAAGGGGAAGGACGGGTATGGATGGATCTTCAGAAGGAGATTGAACTCGACAGTATCCATATTTTTACCGCTCAGAATACCCGCCGCGGGGCACAGTCGTTCTCGTTGTGGGGAGCCCCCGGCGAAAAAAGTCCGGCCGTGAAAGGCGATCCCAAAGCCGCCGGCTGGAGCTATATCCTGACCGCCGCCCCGGAGGATATCTGGGGAAACAGCAAAGCGCTTTATGCAATCACTCCGTTGCCTGGAAAATCAAAACAGTACCGTTACCTGCTCTGGGTCAGTGAAGACTCGCCTCACGGCCCCTACTATTTCAGGGAAGTTGATGTGTTCGAGAAACAAAAATAGCCATCCCGGCAACCTGTTTACCATGTGGAAAAGGACGTTCGCCCGCCCGAAAGGGAGGATGGAAGGAGGGTTTTGCCTGTCTTATAACTGAACCGGCATCAGAATGATTTTACAGTCGGTGAAAAAAAGGAGAAAAAATTAATTTTATTTAGAATCAGTATAAATTATATTCTTACCTTTTCAGCGACAAACAAAATCAAAAAACGATGAAAAACACGACAAAAATGTTATTAGCGATCATGCTGGTAATCGGCATGACGAACCTGGGCCAGGCCCAGACCAAGTGGAATCTCGACAACGCGCACAGCAGCGTTAAATTCTCGGTAAGCCACATGGTGATCTCTGAAATTGAAGGCAGTTTCAAGACCTTCACAGGAACCATCGACGCTGCCAAACCTGATTTTTCGGGTGCCGCGGTGGATTTTTCGGTAGATGTCACCAGTATCAATACCGACAATGAAATGCGTGACAAACATCTGAAATCAGATGATTTTTTCAATGCAGAGAAGTTCCCGAAAATGACCTTTAAGAGCATCTCCTTTAAGAAACTCACCCCTAAAACCTATGAGCTGACCGGCAACCTGACCATCCGCGATGTCACCAAAAAGGTAAAATTCAACGTTACTTACGGCGGCACTGCCAAAGACCCTTATGGAAATATCAAATCAGGTTTCAAGGCATCAGCCGTGATCGACCGTTTGGTTTATGGCCTGAAATGGAACACCCTCACCGAAGCCGGTGGCGCCATGGTAGGCAAGGATGTGACAATCACCCTCAACCTCGAATTTGCTCAGGCAAAATAATCGCAGCGAGTAAGAAAACACCGGTGATCAGGGTCGGTTATCCACCACCAATTCATCGGCAAATAACCAGGCTTTGCCCCCATGACCAATGTGCCATGCGGGGCATTGCCCTTTATTACGGGCGTCAAACCTGACAAAACGGGCATTCTCCTGTGCGATTTTTTTGCCGGTCTCCCTGATCAGCAGCGGTTCGGTAAACGACAGGGAGTCAAAAACGGCCACCGGCCGAAACGTAAGGCCATCCTCTGAAATACTGACAGTCAGTTTTTCAGGATAAAAGATCCACGAGGTGAGATCCTGCAGGAACTCCGCCCCGACGTAGTTGAACGTCGCAGGTTTGCCCAGGTCAATCACGGCCGACAGGTCGTTTTCCTCAAATCCCTGCCATAATACATGATAGTTTGACGAACCTCGTTTGCCATCGGTCAGCGAACCGGGGCCGTCGGCTGCGTATTTCGAAGCAGGGGGAATGGCAAGACTACAGGGTTTATCCTTTGCAACGTGGCTGACATAGGCATTCCTGAAAAAGAGTTCCGTTTGTTTCCCATATTCAGCAGGCGACAAGCCCCGCTCATGAACCGATTTTACCCCGTATTTTTCTGCAAGGGCTACAAATTCCCCGAGTTGTGCCAGCCGGTCCCTGCGCACGGCCATCCCCTCCCCGTCCGGTTCGAGGAATCCCTCCGGCCCTGTGATATATTTTTTGGAGATCTCCAGGATGGCATAGCGAAGCGGGAGCCCTGCCCTGGCGACGCGGCCGGCGAGCGTTGAATCGCCGGATACGGCAGCTTCGGCCCTGCTGAACAGTTCATGATACTCCCTGACCTGATCCGGGTTTAAAAAAGCATCGGTTTCCTGCATGGGACTGTCGTATATCCAGAGGGTTTTTCCCGAACGGGCCAGGGCAGTTTCCATCCCGCCGAGGTACCGGCTGATAAAGGGCGCAGCGGCCCCGTAATACCCGGTGAGGAATTGGTTCCTGATCGAATCAGCATTCAGTCCGGGATTCCACAGCAACCTGGCAAGCAGGTACTGTCTCAGTTCCTGGTTTTCACTGTAAGTGCCGTGGCACCCCTGTTCGAAAACCGACCCGACGTGATACTTTTCAAAAAGCTGCAGGTTGGGCTGCAGTACCTTCAGATTCGGAAAAGGGCCGATCATATTGGTAAACTGGATGACATAGTCCCACACCAGGATATCGCCGGCAATGGCCGACCAGTGCCGCAGATCGGACTGGAACGACCCGGCCGCAGTATCGGCAGCAAGGGGTTTGCTCCGGTCGCACTCAATGGTACACAGCATAATATTTACGTTTTCCGCCGGCTTTACGTGTTCCGGTGCTTTTCTCGTGTACTGGTAGGCCAGTGTGGAGATGACCTTGGCGGGAAAAGCGGCAGCCACCTTATTGACAAAGGCAATCATACCTTCGGATGCATTGGAAGATCCTGACGCAGCAACTTTGCACGCATCGCATTCGCACGAACCGAAGGTGTCCATCTGCGAAACAGACCAGTATTTTGCCAGGGGTTTCTCCTTCATCCTTCGTTTCAACTCATCGATGGTGATCTGCAACACTTCGGGGTTCGAAAGACAAAGCTGCGTCTTTGTCCTTTTACCGCCCATCATGGCATAATATTCAGGATGACTATCAAAATATTTCTCAGGCGGCACCAGGGTGAACATGGTGTGAACCCAAAGCCCCCAATCCTCTCCACCCTTCCAGGCATGACGGTCGCTGCGCATCTTATCGGCGAAATCCTGGTCATCCATCCCGGCATAATAGACCTCGCGGGATCCGAAAACAGGATTTTCAACCCGGTGAACCAGCGGAAGCCTGATAAAGGAGCTTGTGGGAACGGTCTCCGCACCCGGAGCCCAGAAGCGGCACCCCACGTACTTTTCAAGAAATTCGTACACCCCGTAGAGGGTTCCTTTGTGCGATCCCCCTGCGATGAAGATGTCGGGCCAGGTGATGATGATTTCAAACCCGTCGGGTCCCGGTCTCTCCGTCTCAACCGAAACCGGGAAGCGGCCCGAATAGCCGATGACAATTTCACGGGCAGTCTGCGGAGCATTTTCCCCGACAATATCCAGCCTCACCCCGGTGACCATCAGCAGGTATTTCTGCAATTCCGAGGCAGCTTTGGTCTCCCATGCCGAAGCCGTTACAGGGACAACGATCTGGTAGTTGGCAACCTGGAACACCTGACCGCCAATGCCAAACCGGGCCTCCTGTGCCATAATACCCAGCGATATCAGGAGGAAAAACAACATGAAAAATTTCTTCATGAATATCAGAATTTAAGGCAAAGTTAGCATTACCTTTACATACTAATCAATCCGGCATGAAAAAGGTTCATACATTCGTTCCTGTGCTGCGCCTTTTATTCCTCCTCATTTGCCCGGGAATAATGGCACAACCCTGGTCCCCGCTGAAATTAAAGGAAAAATTCAATTTCAATACCAACGGGCTCAATTTCATTACCAATACCATCTGGACCGATTCGGTGAAAAATGCCGGTGGCGATTCGGTATTTTACCTGAACAGGATCGTAACCAATTGCGATACCTGCTCTCCCTTGTTCAAATGGTCGAACCAGCCCGGTTTTCTGAAAAGCAGGATGATCAGGAAACCCGGCGGCCTGTACAACTTCAGGTCTCCCGGGTCGGTGGTGATTAAAACCCTTGCGCCTACAGGCGACACCTGGTTATACGACACCCTGGCGAATATCCAGGCCCATGTGGCCGCGGCAGGCATAGAAGCGGTTTTCGGCATCATGGATTCCGTTAAAGAGATACAGTTGTCGACCGGCAGCGTTCTCCGGCTGTCGAAAAACTTCGGGCTGCTGCAGTTTCCCCAATCCGCAACAGGCAGTTCGCCTTTTCTGCTCGCGGGGATCGAGGGGAGGAACATTGGTCAGTTGGTTCCCAACTTCAGGGATATCTACAACTTCAACCCCGGCGACATATACCAGTATGCCGGCAAATCCATGAGTTACGCGATAGGGGGTGGCAGCGGATACCTTGAAAAGATAAAGATTCTGGGGAAGGATTCCTCTTTAGGTTATTACCGTTATCCCATCCTGCGATATTACTGTTCCTGGTCGCTTTCGGTCCAGGGGATCCCGGGCGACACGACCCATCTCTATTCCTATGACACCCTGACTTTCCAGGATTCGGTCACCAACCTGGCCAACTACTACCCGAATCAGCTGGTTGAAAATCCAATCAGCCCGCTGATGGGCGGCCCGAATACCAACTATTTCAAGGTCACCAACGATGTGAACCAGGTCTATACCAAATGGGCCGGCAGCTTTAACTTAACAGACGATGCGGCTACCTACCTGCACGGCACTGCCTGGAACCCCCCGCAACCGCGGGACCTGCTGGTTCCCGGCCAGGTCCTAATCTATATAAACAGTTTCAAACCCGGCCTGGGTAACACCTTGTTTCATATCATGGTCTTCGAATGGGAGGAGGAACGAGAACTGGCCGGCTATATCAAAAACGGCGACACCACCGGGATCATATATCCCGACGGGCTTCTCCTGCAGGGGATGAAACAGGAAACCAAATCCCCGGCGATGGTCATGTATCCAAACCCCGCCCGTGACTACCTGCAACTTTCTTCCCCGGGTATTCTTGCCGGCGCATCCGTGGAGATCAGGAACAGCTTGGGTCAATTGGTGATGCAACTTCCCCGGAGCAGCTGGATCGGCATTTCAACGCTGATCCCCGGCACCTATTTTATCAGGATCACCAACCCGAACCACGAAAACACCCTGAATGGACAATTCATCAAATATTGACGACACAGGTGTGATCCCGAAAATCGCCCGGTATTGCGCATTCCAGGAGCGATGCCGGCAGGAGGTGCGGCAGAAGCTGAAGGAGTGGAAAATTCCCGCTGACCAGGCTGCCAGGATCACCGGGTACCTGGAGGAAAACAATTTTTTAAATGAAGCGCGTTTCGCCAGGTCGTTTGCCAGGGGGAAATTCCGTTCCAACAAATGGGGCCGGATCAGGATACACTATGAGTTGAAAAGCCGCCAGATCCAGGGGTCTGTCATTCGTGAAGCCATGCAGGAAATTCCAGAAGAAGAGTACCGGGCAACCCTCCGGCAGCTGATCCTTAAAAAGCAACTGGAAATAAAAGCGGGAAAAAACTTGAACATCCGCGAAAAAATTATCAATTTTGTATCGGGCAAAGGGTTTGAATCAGACCTGGCAGCCGAAATATTAAAAGAACTTAAAATCTGACATGTTACAACAAGAACAGTTGAAAGACCTGCAGTCAAGACTCGACGTCTTGAGGAGGTACCTTTGACATCGACAAGAAACTTTTACACATAGCCGAAGAGGAGGAGCTTTCCCATGCTGCTGATTTCTGGAACAATCCCAAAGCTGCTGAACAGGCCCTGAGAGCCATCCGCGATAAAAAACTATGGACTGACGCCTATTTACTGGCAGTTTCAACCCACGACGACCTGAAGGTCATCTGGGATTTTTTCGTCCAGGGCGACGCCACCGAAGAGGAACTTGAAGCTCAATACCGTCTTACCCTTAACATGGTTGAGGAGCTGGAGTTCCGGAACATGCTGAGCGGCGAGGAGGATAAGCTGGGAGCCATCGTGCAGATCAATTCGGGTGCCGGTGGTACCGAATCGCAGGACTGGGCCCAGATGCTCATGCGGATGTATATCCGCTACGGCGAACGCAGCCGTTACAAAATCACGGAAGTCGACTACCAGGAGGGGGATGTGGCCGGGATTAAATCGGTCACCCTTGAATTTGAAGGCGATTATGCCTACGGATACCTCAAGGGGGAGAACGGCGTTCACCGGCTGGTGAGGCTTTCACCCTTCGATTCGAACCACAAGCGCCATACCTCTTTTGCCTCGGTTTACGCCTATCCTATCATCAACGACGATATCATCATCGAGATCAACCCGGCCGATATCAGCTGGGATACCTTCCGCAGCAGCGGACCGGGCGGACAGAATGTGAACAAGGTTGAAACGGCGGTTCGTCTGAAACACGAGCCTTCAGGTATCGTGATCGAATGCCAGGAGACCAGGTCGCAGGGGCAGAACCGTGAAAAGGCACTGAAGCTGCTGAAATCGCAGCTCTATGAGATAGAACTTCGTAAACAGCGGGAAAAAATAACCATTATTGAAAGCGGGAAAAAGAAGATCGAATGGGGCAGCCAGATCCGCAGTTATGTGCTTCACCCTTACAAAATGGTTAAGGACCTGCGTACCGGACAGGAAACATCCGACACCCAGGCGGTGCTGGACGGCGACCTGACGGGATTTATCAAGGCATACCTGATGGAGTTCGGCGGTAACAGCATGTAGGGGCATGCCACGGCTTGTCCATACGGATATGTCATGGCATATCCCTGCACGCAAATAATCTTGATACAATTGTGATCAATCTAAATAATACAATGCTGAAGATCTATCACAACCCCGCCTGTAAGAAGTCCCGGGCAGGACTGCAGTTTTTGCAGAATACAGGCAGCCCCTTCGAGGTGGTAGCGTATTTAAAAAATCCCATCACAGAGCAGGAACTGGAGAAATTACTGATAAAGCTGAATAAAAAACCTGCTGAGGTCGTGCGTACGCAGGAGCCCTATTACAAGGAAAACCTGAAGGGGAAAAACTTCGGGGATCACGAATGGATCAGGATCATCCTCCAAAATCCAAAACTGCTGCAACGGCCGATCGTAGAGGCCGCGTACAAGGCAGTTCTCGGCGATCCGCCTGAAAACATCGGAATACTGTTATAAAACCCAGGATATTTACCTAACACTTTTCCACCATGAAGACACGTATCGAAAAAGACACCATGGGCCCCATTGAGGTTGACATGGACAAGTATTGGGGTGCGCAGACACAGCGTTCGCTCACCAACTTCAAAATCGGCGATCCGGGCTCGATGCCCAAAGAGGTGATCCGTGGAATGGCCATTCTCAAGAAAGCGGCAGCCATGGTAAACGCCGACCTCGGGGTACTTGCAGGTGAGAAAAAAGATCTGATCGTGAAGGTTTGTGACGAAATCCTCGAAGGAAAACTGGATGACCAGTTCCCCCTGGTGATATGGCAAACCGGGTCGGGAACCCAGACCAACATGAACCTCAACGAAGTCATCGCCAACCGCGCGCATGTGCTCCATGGCGGCAAACTCGGGGGAGAGGGTAAAACCGTGATCCATCCCAACGACGATGTCAACAAATCACAGTCGTCGAACGACACCTTTCCGGCCGCCATGAGTATTGCTGCCTACAAGATGGTGACCGGGACCACCATCCCCGGGGTCGAACTGCTGAAGGCAACCCTTGCGAAAAAATCGGAAGAATTCTCCGCCATCGTCAAAACCGGCCGCACCCACCTGATGGATGCCACGCCACTGACCCTGGGACAGGAATTTTCGGGTTATGTTTCCCAGCTTGATCATGCCGTTCATGCCCTGAAAAACACCCTGCCCCACCTCTCGGAACTTGCCCTGGGCGGTACGGCAGTTGGAACCGGGCTGAATGCCCCGAAAGGATATGATGTACTGGTGGCACAAAAGATCGCGGGGCTCACCGGGCTGCCCTTTATCACCGCTCCCAATAAATTTGAATCGCTGTCGTCGCACGATTCGATGGTTGAAACCTCCGGTGCGCTGAAAACCCTTGCAGTGAGCCTGATGCACATTGCCTCCAACATCCGCCTGCTGGCCTCGGGCCCCCGCTGCGGCATCGGGGAACTGATGCTCCCCGAAAACGAACCCGGCTCCAGCATCATGCCCGGAAAGGTAAACCCTACCCAGCCCGAAGCCATGACCATGGTCTGCGCCCAGGTGCTGGGAAACGATGTCGCCATCAATATCGGCGGCATCAGCGGCCATTTCCAGCTCAATGTGTTCAAACCGCTCATCATCTCCAACCTGCTTCAGTCGGCACGGCTGCTGGGCGATGCCTGCGTATCGTTCAACGACAACTGCGCCATCGGCATCGAACCCAACATGGCTGCCATCAACAAAAACCTCGAGAATTCACTGATGCTGGTTACCGCGCTGAATCCCCATATCGGGTATGATAATTCCGCCAAAATAGCCAAAAAGGCCCACAAGGAACACCTTACCCTGCGCGAATCAGCCATGGCCCTGGGATTGCTGACCGACGAGGAGTTTACCAGGATCGTTGACCCTAAAAAGATGACGGGACCGAAATAACCGTTACCCTAACACGTTACATGTGGTGATTAACCAAACCTGCTTGCCAATGTTCCGACATGTATGCATTCTGCTGGTGGTCGTGGGGCTCATCCATACATCTTTTGCCCAGAACATCAATGTTTCGAAGGGGCTTATCTTCGACGGAGAGCCCTGCATGGCCGTAAGTCCGGCCAATCCCGAACACCTGGTGGTGGCATGGATGGGCTATACTCCCGGCTCCCCGCTCGGGATCAAGACCATTGTTTCGCTCACCGGGGGCCGTTCCTGGTCATCCCCTGTGTTTCTTCCACACTATTCTCCTTCCTTCCATTCCGCCGATCCTGCCCTGGCCTTTGACAGTGCAGGGAACCTCTTTGCCTCCTATATCGATTACCGCGAAACTCCCGACAGCGGAGGCATTTACGTGGTCAAATCCACCGATGGCGGATTCACCTGGAATGTACTTTCAAAGGCGCTCGACATGTATGCCGATGGTTCAAAACGACCTGTTGACAGGCCCTGGCTGGTGATCAACCCGGTCAGCAGCCATCTCTGCATCACCTCAAAACCGGCCCCCTGGGTGGCAACACCAAACCGTCCCTATTTTGTAGCCTCCACCGACCACGGTGCCAGCTGGACCCCATGGAAATACATTGACGGTGCAGGTTTCCTCGTGGGAAATATCATTAAGGCACCCATGGCCGCGCCGGCAATGTCATCAGCAGGCACCTTTCATTGCCTTTACCCCAGTTGGGTTGCCTCTCAGAACCTCCTGCCCGGTTATATCGATGCAAAATCAACCGACAACGGAAGCAGCTTTACCTTTCACGGGGCAGTATATGCGACCACCGGCGTTACCGATACGCTGGCAAAGGCAGGTGGCCATCTGGCTGCCGACCCGGCCAATCCCAACCACCTTGCCTTTGTCTTCTTAGGAGAAAAATACGGCGACCTCGATGTGTTCCTCATCGAATCGTGGAATGACGGCACTACGTGGAGCGCTCCCTACAGGGTTAATACCGACCCGGCAGGCAATGGCATGATGCAGGACCTGGTATGGAGCGATTTCAACGCCGGCGGCGATTTTGTGGTTGCCTGGAGAGACCGCAGAAACAGCGGCGGCAGCGGATATGCAGCAGCCTCCGAAATATGGGGCGCCCTGCGTTGGAAAGATTCGACAGCCTTTTCGGCGAATTTCAGGATTTCCGATACCCTGTCGGCTTACCAGCCTGTACTGGGGCTGAACGGGAATGATTTTATGACACTGGCCGTTTCGGGCGACACCCTTCACACCGCGTGGGGCGATGTCCGCAGCGGGATCCTCAATATCTGGTATTCCCGTATCGACCTTCATAATCTTTACTCCTCCGGGATCAGGAACATTGCCCATGAAAAAATCCCTGAAATCTCCATTTTCCCGAACCCGGGAGGCGCTGTTTTTTATTTCCGTGGAACGCGGGTATATGAAGTCACGGTTTACGACGATCATGGAAAGCTTCTCTGGGAAAGGAAATCGGCCACTGCCATCAACCAGGCTGACCTCTCTGGTCAGGCTCCGGGGACCTACCTGCTTTACCTGAAAACCGAAGATGGCAATGTAACTGAAAAGGTTATAAAGGAATAACTCTCCCGGCCAGTCTACTTCTCATCAACGCCGGCAGGAAAGGCCATCTCCTGCTTCAGCCCGGTGAGGTGAAAAACAAAGGCCCTTCTCACCGTATCACGACCACGGGTAATATAGATCGTATCGGCAGGGGCCACCCTGCTGAACAGGTTTCCGTACAGGCTCACCGGATCTTCATAATCATCGCTCAGGGCGATATACCAGGCATCGCTGCCCGCCTTGAGGTTTCCCCGGATACGGTTAATCCAGTGATATTTGTGTATCCTTTCCAGGCTGCCGATGGCATAAACCGGTTTGTGGATCTTCCGTCCGACATAATAATCGAAGTTGGCAGCCGGGAACCAGCGGAAGGTAACGATCGGTGAGTTCCTGCCCATCAGCCCATGCTCCTCGTCATATTTAGCTAGGGGGGCAAACTTCTCCCCCAACTGCTGCCATCCGACCATGTCGAGCGACGGATCATTCACCTTCATATGCTGCAGGTGAATCCACCCATACCTGATCTGCCCCATCACGGTAACCGACACGGTAAAGATCAGCGATAACGCCACAATCAGCTGCCAGGGTACCAGCCGGAGCCGCTTAGTTTCCCAGGCCGGTTCCGAAAGGAAAGCCGAGGCAATGAAAATCAGCCCCAGGTAACCCGGGCCGGTCCAGTGAGGAAGGGTGCTGCGGAAGAGTGAAAACGACTGGAAAACCACGATCAGCGGGATGCTGGTCCATAACAGCAGGCGGCGAGGGGATTCCCCGAGAAAGTTTCTGCGCAATGCCAGTGCAAACAGGGCCGTGATGATAAGAACCACATTCACAGGGTTATTGTAAAAAAACTCCCCGACCATCTCAGTCAGGAAATACTGGGGTTTGAATCCCGATTGGGTAATGGTAACCCTGCTTTCATGGTAGGTAAAACTGATAAAATTGTTTTCGATATTCCAGAAGAGCACCGGTAACGCCACCAGGGCGATGATCAGGAAGAAGCCATAAAACTCCTTTGCCGCAAACCACCGGCGGTTGTAACGCAGGCAATAAACAAACACGCCGGCAGGCAGGAATACCGAATGATACTTCGAGATCAGGGCAAAACCGGCAAAAACGGCGGCCAGTAGCAGGTAGGTCCGGCTGTCGGAGGTCAGATCATGGTCGGGTAACGATTTCAGCAGGAAATAGAGGGCAACCAGCCAGAAACAAACCTGGGGAGCGTCGGGCAGGATAAAGGTGCCACTGAGAATAAACCCATAAAACGATGTCGTAAAAAGCAGGGCGGCATAGAGCCCTGTCAGGGGATTTTTGATCTCCCGGCCGATCAGGAACATCATGAGAGTACTCACTGTCCCCAACACGACCGAGGCCAGCCGCAGGAAAAACTCGTGATCGAAAGTAAAATTCAGGGTAAACAGCTGGATGACAAGCCCGATCATCGGGGGATGATCAAAATGACTCAGGGCAGGAAAGCGGGCATAGGTAAGGTAGTAGACCTCATCATTACCCAGCTCGATGAAACCGGCGATAAAACCGCGTGCCAGCGCGGAGACCGCAAGCAGTATGAAAAATGCCCAGTATATCCGGCGGTTTGATGGCATAGTAACTTTCGGATTAGGTTGTTTTTCCCCGTTTCACAAACCACCCGGCTGCGAAAAGTCCTGCAACCGATCCCAGCCCGAGCAGGCGCAGGATCCAGGTGCGGGGCCAGTTGATCTCGGCCAGCAGGGGATTTGAGGGAGGCGTGCCGTCGTACCTGAAAACAGGATTCAGGTAGAAAGTTGAGCCGGTCCCCACGGTAGGGTATTTGTAATTTTTGATAAAGGTGATCTCGGTCCTGATATAGGTGTCGCCTGGCTGGAATTTATACCAGCCGGTTTTGCTGAGCCTGACGATCTTTTTGGTTTCGCCCTCCTGCCCTATGAAGGTGATCTTCAGGGGTCGTTCGCTGACCGTCACCTGCAACGTGTCGCCACTGACATTCACCGAGCTGACCCACGGAACCAGCTTTGCATCGGCAGCCTTTTCCGCAAACCCCTCATTCATGCTGAGATAGATATCGGCGCCAAAGGCCCTGCCCGCTTTGAGGGCGCTAACAATATCAGCTCCTTTACGGGTCTGACTGTTTACAAAGGTGCAGCAACGCTGGATATCATTCGGATTGTCAATATCATGCGCATCGTCATCCGCCAGGATATAGACAGCTCTCCCGGCGGAAAGGGCGGCATCCCACTGCGGCACCGAACGCCAGTTATGGTTCAGCGCCTCCACCATGTCATAATTGGACAGATAGCGCATCTCATCGGTCGAATAGCCCCCCTCCCAGTCGGGGTGGGCGATACCGACGACATCGTTATCCTGCCTGAGCAGGTTGAGCATGTGTTGCTTATGGTTGAGGTTCTGGATAAACGAATAGTCGAGCCATAGCACATGGTGCGAACCAATCAGGATCTGGTGTTTTTTCCGCACCCCGATGCCATGTTCATAGCCCGGTATATAAAAGGTGGAATCCTCGAATGTCCGGTCGATCGACATATAGTTGGAAATCTGCGGAGCGTCATACCCCAACGACTTGTAGGTCTTGTAAAAGGCTTCATGCGTATTCCGGCGGCCATTGGTCAGGCCGGCCCAGGCGCGGGTGTGAAAATGAAAATTGGCCTTCCGCCAATGGGTACTGTCGATTCCCTGGTAGGGATTATAGAGTTTGTCCCCCGAAAAGGGATGTGGCTCAGGGAAATCATAAACCGGTACCAGGAAATAGAGAACCAGCTCAACGCCAAGGAGGGTCAGCAGGAAATATCCAATGCTTTTGAGGAGGTTTCGGAACACCCGGTTTTTTGGTTTCATGAAGGGAGTACTCATCGCAGATTACAGGCGCAAAGGTAATATTTTTCAGAGGAAGCTGATCAGCAATTTAATGTTCAGGAAGATCACAATCGCGCCAACGGTAAGCAACATAACCGTCGTAAAGGGGGTATTCACATATTTTCCCATCACCTTTCCCGAGGAGGTCAGGTAGATCTGCAGGAAGATGGTGAAGGGCAGCTGGATGCTCAGGGCCATCTGCGAAATAATCAGTCCCTGGTAGGGATTTTTGATAAGGAAAATGATGACCACTGCAAGGATCAGCGAAATCAATACCCCCAGCCGCGAATGGCTGTCATGGATATCGTAGGGCTCCCCGAACAGGCCGGCAAAGATACTGCCCCCGGCCATCCCCGAGGTGATGGTAGAGGCAATGCCCGCGAAGAGCAGGGCAACGCCGAAAACAACGGCGGCATGGTTGCCCAGCAGTGGTTTTAGAATGCTCTCAGCCTGCTGCAATTCCCCGACGATGGTATGATGACTGAAGAAGGCGGTGGCTGCCAGCAGGATGATGGCGCTGTTGATGGCCCAGCCAATGATCATCGAAAACAGGGTGTCGAATAACTCAAAATCCAGCTGGCGCTTGATCACTTTGTCATCCTCCAGGTTCCACTGGCGGCTCTGGATGATCTCGGAATGGAGAAAAAGGTTGTGCGGCATGACCACGGCACCCAGCACGCTCATCACGATGATCATCGATCCCTGCGGGATGGAGGGCTTCACCCAGCCGATGCCGGCCTGCACCCAGTTGATATCCACCAGGGTAAGCTCATACAAAAACGACAGCCCGATGATGGAGACAAAGGCGATGATAAACTTTTCTATTTTCTGGTATGAATTGGTGAACAGCATGATCACCACAAACACCAGCGACAGGATGGCCCCTGCGGGAATAGGAATGCCAAAAAGCATGTTCAGGGCGATGGCGGCCCCGAGGATCTCGGCCAGCGAGGTAGAAACCGAAGCAGCCATGGCGGAGATCAGCACCGATCGCGATACCCAGGGAGGGGTGTGCCTGTTGGCCGCCTCCGAGAGGCATAAGCCGGTGGCAATACCCAGATGGGCAACGTTATGTTGCAGGATGATCAGCATCACCGTCGAGAGGGTGACCATCCACAGCAGCTCATAGCCGAATTCGGAGCCTGCCGCAATGTTTGACGCCCAGTTGCCGGGATCGATAAAGCCAACTGTCACCAGCAAACCGGGCCCTATATACTTAAGTATGTCGAGTCCCCCAAAGCGGGGCGTATGATCGCGGCGGCGCAGATCCCTGATAAAATCGAAAATCATCGGATGACTGAATTCAGTGGTAAAAGTAGGAATATTTAGGGTATTATCCACCATCAAACGCTTCCACCCATGACCTGTATGGCCCGGGTATAAAAAAAATAACCTCCCGGATATAAAATCGTCCGAAACTCACTATCTTAGTAATCGCCAATGATCCACCCGGCAAGAACCGCTGTTATCCTTCAAGCCCAGCCTGGAACCATCCCTTTTTAAATTTCCCATATATGAAAAGAACATTACTTATTCCGGTCCTCAGCCTGCTCCTGCTGGTTTGCGCCATTATCACGGAGGCACAGCCAACGACCTTCTCCAAAGTTTTTTATGACCCCGCCGGTTCGGCGCAGAGTTATGCCATGGTTCAATCCTTCGATCATCAGTACATGATTGCCGGTGAAAAAGACAACCAGCCCATGGTGATGAAGATGGATGGCAATGGTGTTATCTTATGGAGTACAAAAATCGGCACACCCTATGATTCCCGGTTTAACTCCATCACGGCCACGCATGATTCCTGCTTTATGCTGACCGGCGCCCCACCGGTCAACCCGGGGGTTGAAAACAGAATAATCTGTGTCAAGATCAACTCTTTAGGAGATACCGTGTGGACCCGCGAACTGAACATGGGCTCGGCGACCCTCTCCTCCTCTGCACAGGAGACCAGCGATCATGGATTTATCCTGTCGGGTTACATCACGGAGGCGGTTACCTTTATCTCCCATTCCTTTATTTTGAAACTCGACCCTGCCGGAAACATCTCCTGGTCAACGGTACTGAATGCCGGTGCCAAGTCTGATTTTGCCTATGCCGTGCGGCAAACCCCCGACGGAGGCTATATCGTGGCAGGCGAAATTGAGCACTATCCCCCGTTTGAACAGGAGGCCTGCATGATTAAATTAACCTCGTCGGGAACCATCTCCTGGGCCAAGTCACAGGTGTTGCCGGCCCAGTATTACACCTCGGCCTGGGATGTGATCGTGACCAACAGCGGCCTTATGTGGTATCTTTCCACCACCACCAACGGCATCGCCCTGGTGAAAACAGACTTTTCCGGAAATCCCTTATGGGGCCGGGCCTATAACGCCACCACCGGTAGTTTTGCCGGGGCTACAGCGAGGCCGAGAATTCACACCGCCGCCGATGGCGGTTATGAGTTTTTGTCATCCATGCAGGGATTCGACCAGCTGTTGAAGATCGATTCGGCGGGAGCGATCCAGTGGGGACAAACCTTTATGATGATCGCTGCCGATGTGGTTGAAACCACCGAAAACGGTTTTCTGGTGGTGGGCAACGGCCCCATCATGGGAGTGAAAAAAAGCCCGACCAACAACCCGCAGATCGGGCTTATTAAAACGGATTCAACTGGAAGCAGCACGGGTTGCCAGTACCAGGTCACCATCACCGATGCCCCTTATGCCCCCGATTTTAGCGCGGCAACCTTCACCGCGACGACAGCAGGCTCACAGGTGCTTTCAACCCCTGTGGTTGCAGCTGCGACTCTGTCGGTTTTCCAGGGATGTGTGCCAATTCTGGGCAGCGTGGCTGAAAACCCCCCGGGCAATCCTGCCATTACCGTTAGCCCCAACCCTTCGGCAGGCCTTATCGTTATCGAAAATCTCCTGCCCGGGGGAGAATCCTGGCAACAGGTTTCGGTCATGAATACACTGGGAAAAACAGTCTTCCAGTCATCCGGAATGCCTTCCAACGCTTTACAGGTTGATCTTTCCGGGATGGCCGACGGCATCTATTTTATAACAGCCCGTTATCCCGGCACGACATTTACGCAGAAACTGGTACTTCGTCACTGAGATGCCCCTGGCCTGTCATCACGCACCATCCGGTCTCTCATGGAGAATGAACCGGCCATCCTTTCTTCAAACTCCTGTTATCCATGCCGACAGTTCAACATCGGCTGGTTGGAACGCTACTTGAAAAAGATATCATACCCGAACCGGATGATGGTTCCGGCCACCACGAACAGGAAAAAGATGCGGATAAACTTGTTTCCCTTCAGGATGGCAAGCCGCGCGCCGAGCAGCGACCCGCAGAAATTACAGGCTGCCATCGGAATGGCGTAATGGTACAGGATATGCCCGCTGCCGGCAAAAAAGATGATGGAGCCGGTATTGGTGGCCACATTGACGAATTTGGCATGGGCGCTTGCCTTTAAAAAGTCGAAGCCGAGAACGCTGATGAAGAACAATACCAGGAAACTCCCGGCCCCCGGGCCGATGAAGCCGTCGTAAAAACCTATGATAAGGGCAAAGAGTCCGCCGTATAACATCTCCTTTCCCGCTGTTTTTGGCGCGGTGGTCGCGGTTCCGAAATCCTTCCGGGTATAGGTATAAACGGCAACGACGATGAGCACCCCGAAAATGATGGGTTTCATAAAGGAGTTGCTCACGATGGAGACTGTTTTCGAGCCGGCCCAGGCCGCTACCAGGGCGATCAGGCAAAGCAGCCCCAGCAACTTCCATTGCAGGTTGACCTTCCGGGCGTACTGCAGGGCGGCGGATGATGTTCCCGAAAATGAAGGGATCTTGGTGGTTCCCAGCAGGGTTGCCACGGAATGGTTCGGCAGGGTGATGAGCACCGCCGGGGTCTGGATCAGCCCTCCCCCACCCACGATGGCATCAATGAAACCGGCTGCCAGCGCTGCAATGCACAAAATCAACATCTCCATCGACAGCAACATATTTAATGAGAATTCCTGCCGGCAAAAATAATATAATTTATGCCCCAGGGGCTATTTATCTCCCTGCCTCCGCCTGATTTATCAAGGCATCAGGATCTCTCCAGATGCATACAAAACGGCTTCACCGCCGATGATCACCCTCGGCGGCAGGTACTCACATTCCAGCTGCCCCACCCTTGCCGATATCTGATGGGCAACCAGTTTGCTTTTTCCCATCCTTTCGGCCCAATAGGGGATCAGTGTAGTGTGCGCCGAGCCTGTCACGGGGTCCTCGTCAACCCCCGACTGGGGCCCGAAAAACCGGGAGACAAAATCGACCGTTTCGCCGGGAGCCGTAACAATCAGCCCCCTGGCACCGAGTTTCCCCACCGCCCTGTAATCTGGAAAAATATTGCGGACCTCCCTTTCAGTGTTCACCACCGCCAGAAAGTCGGTCTTTCCGCGGTACACCTCCAGCGGAGTGAGGCCGATACCTTCCCGGATCTCAGCCGGGCAGTCGCAGGGAGCAAACACATCGGCGGGAAAATCGAGAAACAGCATTTTCCCGCTTTTCCTAACCTTCAGTTCACCGCTGCGGGGCGAGTGAAACAAGATCTCCTCCTTGTGAAAACCACACTTGTTGAAAATAACCCATGCCGATGCCAGGGTTGCGTGACCGCAAAGGTCAACTTCAACCGTTGGGGTAAACCACCGGATGTCGTATCCCGTTTCATTTTTCACCACAAAGGCGGTTTCCGAAAGGTTATTCTCTGCCGCTACCGACTGCATCAGTTCATCAGAGGGCCACTGGCCAGACAGGCATACGGCCGCGGGGTTCCCGCCAAACAACTGGCTGGTAAAGGCATCAACCTGGTAAAATTTCATCTTTTTCATCGTTCGGGTGTTTTATTCCATCCAAAATAACGCATACTGGCCGGCAATAGTGTCACAACCACAATGGCAAATGGTCGCTTTGCCATCATTTTTACTGTATTTTCAGGTTACAATCCCCTGCCCCCGGTGAGCACGCCGTAAACCCGCGGTAACATCCTGCGCAGCAGGGCCCCGGTACTTACCGAAAAGGCGACAATCGTCAAGGGCAGCAGGATGTAAGTTATCATCCGGTAAAATAGCACATGACTGGCAACGCTAAAAACCGCATCGGTAGCATAGGCTATCAGCGGCGCATGAACGGCATAGATCATAAATGAAAATGCGGTAATCCATACAAACCACCGGCGTTTCATAAACCAGTCAACCATGCCGTTACAGCCAAACCAGGCGGCAATAAGCCCGCTGACAACCACCAGCTTGTGCAACAGGAGCAATACCGAACCAATAGTCTCGCCAAACAGCTCTTTCCCTTCGAAGGCAATCACCGTTTTGACGGTGGTCAGCATGATAAAGGCAATGCCCCACCCGGCCGGTTTCAGCCAGCGTTTCGGCAGGTCGATATCGAAATTGTGCTTTTGAATCCATACCCCCAGGGAGAAAAACAGCAGTCCCTCCCCTTCGAAGAATTCAAAGCCCATGTTAACCAGCCACATCAATCCTGCAATTCCGAAAAATATCCACCGGGCAATGCGGTTTGTGACACACCACCTGATGGCCGGGTAGGCGATGTTGTAGATCAGCAGGACCCGGATAAACCAGAGCTGGTAGGGCACCGGGAGGATGAGCCAGCGAAACAGCATCTCATGCCACCGGCAATCGTGGAGCAACATACGTGTATCGTCGATCTGTACAATATGCGAAGCCGAAACGATGGCGGCGGAACCGGCAAACATCTCCAGGAGCCAGGTAAAGGCAAAGCCGGCAGCACTCCAGATCAGGTAGGGCAGCAGCAGCGTGCGGAGCCTCTTTTTCGTCCGCTGGCCATACGGCCACTGGTCATGCAGGGCATACAGGAAGCCCGAGATGATGAACAACATGGGGATCCGGAACCTGAAGATGCCGTTCGCCAGGAAATATTCGGTGAAGGTGGTGAAGCTGAGCGGCTCGCCCGGCATGGTCCACGGCTGCAGGTAACGCTCATGCAGGTTATACCCGTGTACAAAAACCAGTAAAAACATCGAGAGAAATGACCAGAATTTGAATTTCCGGCTGTTGAATTCCGAAACAGTAAGGGGAAGCAGGGAAGGCTGGGACTGTTCCATATCAGGTTGTTTGGCTGAGTCTTTTACGATACGCCGCAACAGCCCCGGCAAGAAGCTCATTCAGAGCCGGGTTGTTCAGATCACCGGCCGATTGGATCACCACAAAACGGTGAACCTTCCCGGTTCCGGCCAGAAGGTGCCCGGGGTCGGGCAACTCACCTCCCCTGTTAAACCCCAGTTTGACACCCTTGTTTGACAGTAGGATCACGCAAATCACATTTTTATACCCGGGCCCGTAGGAATAGCCCAGCAGGCTGGCCGGCACATCAACCTCTTCGCAAATCCCCGGCAGATGACTGAACAGATATTCCCTGGTTTTAAAACCAAGTGCTGCAACCTTCCCGTCGAATTTCGATAAAACAGTTTCAACAGTCATCCTGGGTTGGGTTATACGATTGAAAACAGGCCGGCGGGGCACCCTCCGTTGCCGGGAGACCCGGCGACACTTTTGAATTCGCTGCAAATCTATTGGAAAGGAGGTTAATTGCCAAAAAATGATCAATAGTTTATACCTTTACCTCGTGAAAATTATCAAATCAACCATAACCTGTTATTCTATGATAAAAGCCTGGAACCGTAAACACAGCCTCACAGGGAGCAGGATCACCACAACATTGGCCATGATGATTCCTCTCATCGCGATCGCCCTGCTGGTATTTCCCGGATGTACCAAGAAGTCTGACCCTGCCCCGGTAGTCCCGACGGTAACCATCCTGGCTCCCATTCTCACCACTTCTGCAGTCACGGCTATCGGCCAGACCACGGCCACCTGCGGCGGAAACATCTCTTCCGACGGTGGGGCCCCGGTGACCGCCCGCGGCGTATGCTGGGGTTTGGCCACGGCGCCGCTGGTTACAGGCCTCCACACAACCGACAGGAGCGGTACAGGAACCTTTTCAAGCCAGCTCACGGGGCTAACCGCCAATACGCACTACTATGTAAGGGCTTGGGCCACCAACAGCCAGGGAACAGCCTACAGCAACGAGTTTTCCTTCACGACCCTTAAGGTCGTTATCGACTCGGTCAGCGATGTCGAAGGCAACATCTATCATGTCGTGCCCATCGGCACGCAGTCGTGGTTAAGGGAAAACCTGCTGGTTTCAAAGTACCGCAACGGGGATGCGATTCCAAAAGTAACACTGGATGCACAGTGGAAGATCGTTACCACGGGAGCGTACTGTACCTATGACAACCTTGCCGCCAACTTCACGGCATACGGGGCTCTTTACAACTTCCAGGCCCTGGCCGACACCCGCGGACTCTGCCCTTACGGCTGGCATGTACCTTCCGATGCCGAGTGGACCCAGCTGGCCACCTTCCTGGGGGGCAGCAACAGCGCCGGCGGTCCTATGAAATCGACGGGCACCATCGAACAGGGCACCGGTTTGTGGTATTCTCCCAATACAGATGCCACCAACAGCAGTGGGTTCACCGGTATCCCGGGAGGATACAGGATCAATTACGGGACCTATTATTCGATTGGAAATGTAGGATATTTCTGGTCATCCTCCGATACCGCCTCCGCCAACGGGTGGAACTACGTGCTGGATGCCAACAACGGGAAGCTGCTCAGGAATTTCAACCTGAAAAATAACGGTTTCTCCGTTCGCTGCTGCAAGGATTGAGCATGGTCAGGCCAGGGAAGGCCCCTCTTTCCGCCGCTCCTTTTTTTCCGACTGCTTCCGCTTGGTCTCAAGCCGTTCCTCCTTTGATGCACGCGATGGCCGGGTGGCCTTCCGCTTTTTACGAGGGGTGAGTGCTTTGGTGACAAGGGCATAGAACTTTTCGGTGACAAGCTCCTTGTTCTTCAGCTGCGACCGTTCCGACTGCGCCACCAGCAGCAACTCCCCGGCGGCATTGATCCGCGAAGCCAGCTTTTCGGCGATCAGCGCTTTTTCAGCCTCCGTCAGCAGCTGAGAGGAGGCAACAAGGAACCGCAGCTCAACCTTTGTGCTGACCTTGTTCACATTCTGCCCGCCCGGGCCGCTGCTGCGTGAGGCGCTGTAGTGCAGCTCCCCGCTGAAATCGCGCTCATCCATTAACTGTCTCTCTCCTTAAAATGTAATACCTGCAAAATTACTACTTTCGCGATCAATTCAGCACCTTTCCCAGGAACCGGTCATCCGGTCCGGAAAATGAGGAATTGTTTGGGCTTACAGCATAATAACCAACTTCCAACATAACCTGATGAAACGAATAGGAATCATAGGCGGCGGATTTGCCGGAACCATGACCGCGGTACACCTCATTGAGCAAGGCACCCGGCCACTGGAACTGATACTTGTCGACAACAGCAAGGCCCTGAACAAGGGGATTGCTTATCATCCCTACTCCCGGAACCAACTGCTGAATGTCGTTGCAGCGAAAATGAGCGCATATCCAGGCAAACCTGACCATTTCCTTGACTGGCTCTGCGCAAGGGATGAATTCGAAGGGCATGACCGGTCGCTGGTAGCACAGGCCTTTTTGCCGCGATACCTCTATGGCGAATACCTCGCCCATATCTGGAGCGGTGCACTGGCAACCTGCAGGCAAAAAGATATCAGCATCACCGTCATACAAGATACCGTCTGCGACCTGGATGTAACAGAATCGGGAGTTTCGATGCATCTTGCCGGAGGAGGAGTGATCCATGCCGGAACCTGTATTCTTGCTACAGGCAACCAGCTGCCGGGAAATCCTGCTATTAAAAATGAATCCTTTTTTAAAAGCCCCCTCTATTTTCAAAACCCATGGAATATTGAACCGGTAACCGGGATTCCAGGCAGTCTGCCCGTACTGATCATAGGCAACGGGTTAACCATGGTGGATACCGTCACCGGCCTGCTCGAAAACAGTTTTAAAGGCACCATCCTTTCGGTTTCGCCCAATGGATTCAACATCCTGCCGCACCGCCACAATTGGCTCAAATACACAGAGATCTCAGGGGAACTTTCAGGGAAGATGTCACTCTACGACCTGGTCAGGCTGCTACATAAACATATTAAAAAGGTGAGGAGCCTGGGTATCTCGGCCGGGCCGGTGATCGATGCCATCCGCCCCTTTACCCAGACCATCTGGGGCAATTTCACAGCGGAGGAAAAACGGGTTTTTCTCTCGCGGTTCCGCCATCTGTGGGGAGTGGCCCGCCACCGGATCCCGTTAACGGTCCACGACAGGATCCAGCAACTGAGAATTGAGGGAAAGCTCCTGGTGATTGCCGGGAAAATCGTGGATATCAGCGAATCCGCCAATTCGGCCATCGTGGAATATTACGACAAAAAAGCAGGGGCGATCCAGAAAACAGCGGTGGCGCGGGTCATCAACTGTACCGGTCCCGAAACCGATTTCAGCAAGCTGGAACACAATCTCCTGAATAGCGCCCTTCGCAAAGGGATCATCACCCAGGATGCCTTCCGGCTGGGGATCCACACAAACCCTGCAACTTTCGAGGTATTCAGCGCCGAAGGCATTCCGCAACCGGCCCTGCTGACCCTTGGCGGAAATTTAAAGGGAGAACTGTGGGAAAGCACCGCTGTTCCTGAACTCAGGGTGCAGGCAGAGCGAATGGCCAGGCTGCTGCTTTGAAATATCTACCGAACACAGTTCATACCTGTCAGTAATAGCATGCCACATTTCAGATGCTTTTTTTTCATCGTTGTGTTGAGATTACCAATCTCTTGCCTGATTTCTTTTCACCACCACTATCGTTTAATCCAGGGTACTATGGCCGGCAGGGTTCCTTCATCTCTTTCACCCGATAATCATTCTTTATTGAAGAGATGCAGCCATTTTTCCTTAACTTCATTTCAATTTCAGGGAATTGTATTGGATAATTTGGTGATGAATTTCAATCCCCATTTCTGATTTTTCGGTAAATGGGAACATTTATTCCTGCTTTTTGCAATGTTTATCAGGTTCCCAGCTGGCGGGGTTTGTTACGATATAATGGCTAATGCGCTCATATTCCATTTCGTTTCTGATGATATGGTCATGAAACCGTGTTTGCCATCCGAAACCAGCATCTGTTTTCCGCATTTCAAAGGCACATCGCCCTTTATACCAGCGTATAACGCGTGAAATATTTTCATTCAACATTGGGTTTTTCGAACCTGTAATACCACCTGTATTAGGGTTTGGCGATTGGTATGGCGATGGTGGCGATCGTGGCGGGGACGGCGGACCATCACCGTCATCGTTGATAATCAAAATCCCATGGATATGATTGGGCATCACTACAAACGCCGCTATTTGAATGAAATTAAATTGGTTGGGAATTTCGTGCCAGAATATTTCTGCCTGTTTACCCAATTCTGTTAATTGTATTCTGCCATTAACAATTTCACCAAAAAAATGCATCTGTTGCGACGTGCAAATGGTAATAAAATAGGCCCCTGAACGGGAGTAATCCCACCATTGAGCCCGTGCGGAGGGAATGCGATATTTGTTTCTAAATTTGTCTATCTCCACCTGATATTACTGTCACCCGGCACCAAAACCCTTAAACTGGAACACCTCGCCACCCCGTTATCAAATCCATTACCAGTACCTCCCGTTATTCTCTTGCTGATCGTTGAGGCCCCTGGCATCAACCACTAAATAAAATCCAATAATGGTATAATTACGATCAATCAATTTACATTCATTATTCTATATGATTACTCACAATTGTACCAGTAAGGAAAAACAGCAGCAATAACGACTCGTTCAAAAAGATCAAAACTGTTTCTCCTGTTTAATTTATACATAAATTCATCAATATAATTTTGCAAGT